>Ga0208667_1000024_pt1 | contig 61456 bp, 61 predicted proteins | sample 11BtaG_FD_184085 | JGI IMG/M metagenome (GOLD analysis project Ga0208667, IMG submission 184085) | Marine viral communities from the Subarctic Pacific Ocean - 11B_ETSP_OMZ_AT15265_CsCl metaG (SPAdes) (version 2) | ecosystem: Environmental > Aquatic > Marine > Oceanic | place: Pacific Ocean... | reverse complement strand
CCACCTGCTGTCTCAGCTGTCTTCTTAACAACTTTACCAGCACCTTTATAAATCTTCTTAGCTGGCTCACTTGTAAGTGCTTTACCAACACCCCTTGCTGCGGCACCAGCTCCTCTAGCAGCGGCTCCTGCACCTGCTGCGATCGCACCAAGCATCTCTTCTTGAACCTCAAGCGGCTCTACATTTGTATAAGCCTCAGCAATAAGCTCAGCATCGTTCTGTTTGGACTTCATGCATATATTTATGCCTGGAGCACTGCTTTTACAGCATCTTTATCAGATTCTGAAAGCTCATTAGGTACAAAGTATTCTATAGCCTTATCTAAGTCAGAAGCAATAAGGGCTCTTGTCTTAGTTCCTGAGATACCATCCTCTTGAATAGGTATCTTAATCACTTGAACAAATGGATACTTCTCAGGATTCTTCTCAAAGTAAGCATAACGCTTTACATCTTCATCTTTGGCACCAGCACCTACAATGATCTTCTTCTCTGTATTAGCATCTGCATAGTCATATACTGACTTAACAGGAGAGATAGGAGCAAGCTCAACTTCAACTGGCTTACCCATATACTTGGCATAGATCTCCCAGATAGCTTTTGATTGCTCAGCTGTAATACCGTCACGATCCTTGTTACCAATTACGATAAGACCACTTGTAGCATCCTCGAGCATATATTTAAAAGCGCCGAAGTGACCCTTTGTAGGTGGCTTATAACCACCAGGCATAAGAGCTACTGCTTCTGTGTCTTCTTGATTCTCGAAATACTCTTTGAATGTTTTCATTACTTAGTGATTGGTGTTGAGGTTTGACCATCACTGAAGTTAGCGCGGCTGAATTCCAAACGGTCAACAAGCTTAACTGCATCACCCGCTCTTGATACTGCTACATAACCTTCTGGTGCAGTAGCTTTAAGAGTACCATCACCACTATCTAAGAAGTGCTTGGTGTTATATACTGCGTTGTTATACTTGTTAACGAAAATTTGTTTAGCTTGAGCAAGCAACTTACTTACTTTGAACACTGCAATGATGTTCTGCTCTTCAGCTTTGATCTCAGCCATCTTCTTACTGTAGGCTTCATTTGATCTAATCTTACCAGCCTTGGATTTAAGCTTGGCAATAGCCTTCTCCTTACGACCATTGAACCAATTAAGGAAGCCTTTGTATGAAGTCTCAGCATCATCTAAGAACTTACCCTCTCTAATCTCAGAGTTAGCATAAATGTTGAGCAACTCAAGAGGAAGACCTTTGTAGTTAACCTTAACCTTGTCAGCGAGCTTAAGCATATCTTTAACTTGCTTAGCTTCATCAAGATCTAGGGTAACAGTACCGGTAGTATCAGTAAAGACAGCATCATCAACCCATACACCAGGTACCTTTTTGAGGTTCTTAACTGAGATATTGTATTGAGGTGGAGATTTTAGATCAGCATAACCAGTATGGAAGACGATTCCAAAGACAGAGTTACCAATCTCCTTACCCAACTCGGAGTCAGACTCAACAGCGTAACGAATTGTATTAGGCTTGAATGTCAAATGCTTCTTACCATCTTCCATCATTGGCTTCAAAGAAGAAGAATCAAACATAAAGTCACCTTGAAGGATACCTTTGATACCTAATTTAGGAAGATACTTTAGAGCTTTCTTAAGTTTATCAGCTAAACCAGGAGCATGACCATGATTCATCTCTACATCTGCATCAGTGTAGTTAATTTTAGGTTCATTATTGAAGATTGACTTGGTTCCAACGAAGAAGCGGCCTGTTTCTGGGTGCTTACCACAGAAAATAGCAGGAGCACCGTCCCATTTGACTGAAGTATTAACCTTTCTCTTCGATTTACCTTGAAGATGACTTAAAAGATCAGCAACCATACCACGAGCAATGCCATATCCACGTTCACCTTGAGTGAGAACAAGCTCTTCTAGGTGTGTAAGGTGAGTATTTGCTTTAGCCTCGTTAATTAATGTACGAGCTTGGTAATATTCTTTGAAGTTCTTCATTTCTATGTTAATTATAACGGAGTTCCTTTTATTTCAGCACGATCCTTGGTGATTTAGCAATAACTGTCTGTGATCTGTATGATCCACCCTCGTAAGTATCGATATTTAAGTCAAAACTCACTTCAGGAACATCTTCTAACTGTTTATATAGGTTAGTAATTGATGGATTCTTAGTATCAAATATAGCCATTGTCATATTATCATCATTACCGGAGGTAATATAGTCAAAACCAACTTTCTCCTGATAGCAAATGATAGCAATTGTACCAACCAATCGTTGGAAGTTGTTATAATTTGTCTTTGGATTAAAATCGGCAAAGTTATTTGACTGGAAGAATGCATTCAACTGATCTGTAATGTCTGATGAATCAGCATAGGTCTTCATCTCAGAGAATACATTAACATAATCTTCAACAGTAGCATCAGCACCTAACAGTGAAGCTAGTTGACCTGGTAAGTTAGTTTCAAGCTCACTACTTTTCTTAATCTCGTACATAATACGAGCAAGTAATCTATTCGGAAGAAGGTTATCTGGATTAACTCCAACTGAGCCAGTTTGTTTCTTAAGAGGTTGGAAGGAGCTGGAAGACAATACAGTATTCATAAACTCCTCAACATCTTTAGTATTATCAAGCAGAGCAGTAATCTTACCATTCTTAAGCATGTTTTTAAGCTGATCAGAACCCTTCACAAACTGGTTGTATAATGCTTGGGCTTGCTCTTTACCTTGTGAAGTATAAGTGTTGATTAATTCAACGAGCTGATCTTTATAACGCTCGTATGTGTTAGCATTAAGGTTAACATAATCAGACTTTGCTTCAAGTCTATCTGTAATCTTGTTAATGTATCCATCACCACCTAAGATAGCACCTGAACCTTTATTAGGTCCATTAGTCTTAATCTCTACCTCACTACCATCCCATTGAAGGTCACCACTAGTACCTTTTGCAGCAGTACCAAATATTGAAAAGGTAGACTCACCAAGACCAACTCCAGTTGAAGCCTTTGGAATAACATTTAAATGAACATTCTGAATAAACACATTCAAGTCTTCATTTACAAGCTCACTTGGAAGCTTACTTGCGATGGCTTGAGCAAAGTTAAATACTCTACCAACTGGGCAATCTGAAAGCTTAAGAAGTGTCTCTTTATTATTAGCAAGGTAGTCAGTTAAAGACACACCTTCATCATATTGAGACTTAGTAACAATCTCCTTATATTTGTTTTTAGCATTCTTTTGATCCTTACCTTTACTTACCCAATCACCTTGAGTAAAGATAGATACAATGTTTTCATCAAAGCCAGGATCTTGATTCAATCTAAGTTGTCTTGCTACAACCTTACCATAAGAGTCATCCAACGTGAATGTTTCCTTCTTACCATCAGCTGTGGTGAATACGACTTCAACCTCTTCATTGAGGATTTGCTTACTGTAGATATCTTCCAATCTCATAATCACCAATATATAAGAGTTCCTTACGCTTGTGCAAGTGTCTCTTTCATATCCCCTTCACTCATCTGAAGGAGGTTTCTGATCTTTGCAATAACAACCTTAGGATCTGTTTCGATGTCAGCTTGAAGCTCTTTAGCAATAGCAGCATCATCAGATGGTGGCTCGTGTAAGAATGCTTGAACAAGAAGCTCGACAATAACCTTCTCACCCTCTGATGTCATTTCAGATGGATCAGGTGCCATTGCATCAGCAGGCATTTCTGCAACGTCTGTAGCATCAGGTTCTCCACCCTCAACATTTTCGTTAAGAAAGGAATTGTAGTATTTAAAAAGTTTTTCTGTTTTCATATTATTTGATCATTTTAGTTACACGAGCAATGTTCTTGGCAACTGCCCTACCCATTTTATCAACCTCTTTGTTAATCTTCTGAACACCACGGGAAGGTCTCTTAGGATCTGGATCAGCGCTGCGTAATTCTGCTGCAGCAGCTAATGTACCAGTAATGTTACCGGAAGCTTTATTAAATTTATCAAGTTTCTTCTGACGGCCATTATCTGTAAACTCATAATCTTCAGCAGGCATTTCTTCTATTTCAGAATCCTCAACAGATGTACCACCAAAGTTGTCCATAAAGTTGTGCAAATCTTTTTGAATCTTAGCACCAAGCTCACCAGCTCTCTTTTCAACAATAGGATCATTAAGGTCAACAAGTAATTCACCAGCATAACCAAGATTAAGTTCAACTTGAGCCATATACCCTTCAAGCTGTTCTAAACCTTCTTTGGTAAACTCGTCAACCTCGGAGGTATCAAGTGGGGTGTTCTCTTCTACAAGACTAAGAAATTTGGACATACCAATATTTAATGCAAAAGGCTCAGCTTTACATTAATATCTTTGGTAAATTTATTCTCAATCATGGTAAGGTTGTTCTTCTTCAAGAACTCTTTGAACTTCTTCCATGAAATCTTACTAGTATCAATGGGAGTATAAGCTTGAAACTCACGCTGCTCCTGAATAAACTCTTCAAAATCAACCTCACCATAGATAATCTTAGATGGTAGTACCTTAAAAATACGTTCAATAAGAACCTTTTCAATAGTATATTCTTCTTTCAACTCATAATAGAAGCACTTCTTACGCTTTGACATCTGACAAATAATAAGAATCTGATTTAAAATAAAATGTGTACCTAATTGATTCTTTTCTTTTTGAGATATATTATGCAACTCATTCTCAGTTACGTAATATTGATAGGATCTAAATGAATCATCAAGATAAGGTCCAAGATTAATGTACTCTACATTATTCTCTATGTCAAAATAGCTCCTAAGCTTAGGTTGATTAAGATTTGTAGGAGAGTCTAACATTTTAGGTGAAGTTTGTATAAGTATATTTACTTTTTAGTATACTTTTGGGGGGCAACTACACTATTATAGCTCACCTTCACTACGAAAGCAACAACTTTGGTGGTTTTTTAGTGAACTTTACACGACCAATACGGCAATTCATTATGCCATTGTAGTAATCCTCACGTATTAACACTTCAGACTGAAATTGGTAGAGGGTTTCCATGTAAGCCAGCTCACTTTTAGTGCCACAACTGTAAATTATCTCAAATTTGAACTTATCCTTACCTAATTCCGCAATATCTGCGTTTAATCTATCAGAAGACCCAGTATATGTCTTCCAATCCGACTCTCCTACAATGATTCTCTTGCGCTTCTTACCTTTTAGTGGAGGTCTCTTGGTTCTCTTCTCAATTTGCTTCTTTCCAATGTACTTCATACCGGTTACCGTGTTGGTAATCAAATATACGAAGCCAAATGGGAGTTCTTCCCATTGTTCGTCACATGTCCAGTGACCTAAATCCATTATGCCTCCTTAATTGGTTCATGAAAGACAGGTTTTGTCTTTTTAGCCTTCTTCTTCTTCTTTTTCTTCTTCTTTGGATCAACATCAGCACGTCTCTGCACTTTGCCAAGCGCTTTAGGTACTCTAGCATCACCTGGAGCATAAGAATCGGTAGATGTAGAAGCATTTGGAGCAAAACTACCAGCAGCTTCAGGACCAAGAGCACCTGCTGCACCAGCTGCTGTCATATCTTCCTCAATAACTTTGTAGAAGTACTTAGCAAACTTACTAGTTGATTTCTCCATATTAGTATTTAATCTAAGGTATGGAGTTACTCAAGAAGTATATCGAAGAGGTCGGTAAGGATCTTGTACTCGATGACTTTAACATTAAAGAGCAATCAATGCGCTTACCTGCTCGTAAGCATTATTGGGTAGCTCAACTTATTAAGTCTAAGATTGAGCGTAATGCTACGTTTGAGAAGAAAAAAGCTCTTAAGAAGAACATTACTAAAGAAGTAATCGCAACTTCACCTGTTAAGTTGTCCCAATCTGCTGCTGAACAAGCTGCTGAACGTCATGAGTCATTGGCTTCTTTGACTGCTAAGATTAAAGAGCTTGATCTTGTTATTGAGTATCTTGAGAAAGTAGAAAAGACAATGTCGCAAATGGGATTCGATATTAAGAACATTGTTGAACTACAGAAGATGGAGCAACTATGATTCAGTTTGACGTCAAGAAAGCAACTCCAAAGCAACCCACTAAGCTTCTTATTAGATGCTCTGATACGGATTTGTTTGAAACTATGCGAGAGCATTTCTCTGTTGAGAATACTGGAGCTAGATTCGCAAGAGGGTATGGAAGATTTGCTCCTCGAAGAAAGTATGTCATAACTCCTACTGGAGCTTGTGAGCTTGGTTTGTATTGGGAAGTAAGACAATACTTAATCAAGAATCAAATTAATGAGCCAATTGAAATAACACCAGCACTTGCTAAAGCTCTTAAAGTTGGAACTGATACAGAGATTGTAACTGACTTTAAGTTTACTCTTCGTAACTATCAAGAAGAAGTAATTAAGAAGGCAATCAAACTTGGAACTGGTACATGTGTACTTGGAACTGGTGCTGGTAAGACGTTTACTACTGCAGCTCTAATTGAGCAATTCTATAGAGCAAGTAATGACCCAGAAACTTTCAAGTGTCTTATGCTTGTACCTGACTTAGGTCTTGTTACTCAAACGTTTGATGAATTTATTAATGTAGGCATTAACTACAAATGCACTAAATGGACAGGAAAGACCAAACCTGACTTTACTTCTAATGTAATCATTGCAAACATTGGCATTATTCAAAGCAGGTTTGAAGAGAACGATTGGTTAAGACATATTGACCTACTTATTGTTGATGAGTGTCACAAAATTACTGCTGGTAATAAGATTTCAAAGATTGTTCAGCAGATTAAAACACCTAACAAGTTTGGATTTACTGGAACCCTTCCAGAAGACCAACTTAACAAATGGTCAATCATAGGAAAGCTTGGTCCAGTCATTTATGAGAAGAACTCTTATGAGCTTCGATTGGAAAACTTCCTTACTAATGTCAATGTTAAGATAATGAACATCAACTACAGCCCTAAACCACACTTTAGTGGTCCAACAGGCTATAGAGATGAACTTGAATACATTTATAACCATGATCGACGCAATACTATTATCCAATCCCTTGTTAGCAAGCTGCCTAATAATACTCTTATTATGGTTAATCACATTGCTCATGGTGAAATTGTAGAAGAGTACTTAAAAAAGATTGAAGGTAAGAAGGTTTACTTCATTCAAGGTTCAGTTGATGTTGAAGAGAGGGAAAGAATCAAACAAATCATGGAAACAGAAACTAATGTTGTAGTTATTGCCATTAGTGCCATCTTTGCAACAGGAGTTAACGTTAAGAACCTTCATAACATCATCTTTGCATCAGGAGGTAAGAGTTTTATTCGAACAGTGCAGTCAATTGGTCGTGGTTTACGTAAGCATGACTCAAAGTCCAAGCTAATCATCTTTGATATGTGTGATAAGCTCAACTATGGTCAAGCTCATTGCGAAAAGCGCATGGCCATTTATGATAAGGAGAAGATTCAATACAAGATCACAGAAATTAGTTGATCTTCCTGAACTGTAGGCTATAATTAGGTAGAATGTCTAAAGAAGAGTATTATATTAAGCCTGCAGAGTTCAAGGCGAGTCTAAAGAAGTATTATGACTCCGACGTCTTGACTGACGACCTGGCTATGAATATTAAAAAGATCGCTTATGGCTTGAGCTATAACGGATCCTTTATTAACTATTCGTACAAAGATGATATGATCGGCGACGCATTGATTAAGATGTATGCTGCCCTGAAATATAAGAAGTATAAGTTTGAGACTAAGTCTAATCCTTTCTCGTACTTCACGACAATTGCTTACCACGCCTTCATTAACCGTATTAAGAAGGAAAAGAAGCACCACGCTACCATTACCTCCTATAAGGAGAAGGTTTATGAGGAGTATATGAGTGATCCAGATAACACTCACGGTACTGTTTATGTAAAGCCTGTTGATGATGATTCCCAGTATTAAAAAGTCTAAGGTTGCTATCTTTAGTGACCTGCACCTTGGTGTTCATTCGAACTGCACTAAGTGGCATCAGTATGCTCTTGAATGGGCTGACTGGTTTGTCGAAGAGTGTAAAGCGAAAGGCATCGAGGATATTATCTTCTGCGGTGATTGGCATCATAACCGTTCTGAGATTTCTGTTAACACTCTTCAAGTGAGTGCTGAGATCTTGGATAAGATGTCCGATTTCAATCTTATCGCTATTTGTGGTAACCATGATATCTATTACAAGCATAGAACTGATGTTAACTCTTTATCTATCTTCAAGAATAGAAAGAATGTAACCATCCTAGAGACTTATCAGACTCTAGAAGCATTTGATAAGAAGATTTCTTTATGTCCATGGAATACTCCTACTAAAGTTATTGAAGACTCTGATGTTATCTTTGGTCACTTCGAAGTTGAGACTTTTAAGATGACTGGCTTCAAGCTTTGTGAAGAGGGTGTTAAAGTAAAAGACCTTCTTAAGAAGGCTCCTCTTACTATTAGTGGTCACTTCCATACAAGACATGAGAAGCAGTTTGGTGCTGGTACTATCTTGTATTGTGGTAACCCATTCCAGATGGATTTCGGTGATGCTGGTAACTCTAAAGGTTATCACATCTTAGATCTCGATACTATGGAGTATGAGTTCTATGAAAATACTGTATCACCTCGCTATGAGAAAGTATTCCTTAGTGAGTTGGTTGAAGAAGGAGATATAACTCCTATTGTACAAAATAAAATAAACAATAATATTGTTAAGCTTAAAGTAGACAAGAATATTTCTCAAGATGACATGGATGTTCTCTTAAGAGTGTTTAATAAGTTTGCTCCAGAACAGTTGTCTGTTGATTATGATATTAACTTTAATCGCATCCTTCAAGACCGTGAGGATATCGAAGACATGTCTGGTGTTGACGTTGAGCAAGCCATTGAAGATTTCATCGGAACGATGGATTTAGAAAATTCTAAGGCTATAATCGAGTATACTCTTGGTCTATACGAGCGTTGCAAGCGATGAAACAAGTAAATTTTAAACGAGTAGCTATTCAGCATTTCCTTTCGGTTGGTGAAGAGCCTGTTGAAGTGTCCTTTAGTAAGGGACTTCATGTCATTACTGGAGCTAATAAAGATAAACCTGATCGTCGTAATGCGATTGGTAAATCTACTATTGCTGATTCCATTTACTTTGCTATCTTTGGTGATACTCTTCGTGAGTTGAAGAAAGATCTTATTCCTAATAACATTACTGGAGGTAAGACTCATGTTGAGTTAGACTTTGAGGTTGTTACTGGTAATGAAACTAACGAGTATAAAGTTATTCGTCACCTTAACCCTTCTAAAGTAATGCTCTTTAAAGATGGTGTCGATGTTACTCGTGATAGTATTGGTAATACAAACAAATTTATCTGTGATGTAACTTCTGCTACTCCTTCTATCTTCCAGAACTGCGTTATCATGACTGTTAACAATGCAGTTCCTTTCATGGCTAAGTCTAAGATCGAGAAGCGTAAGTTTATTGAAGATATCTTTGGCATGGAAGTCTTCTCTCAGATGTTAACTCAACTTCGTGTTGAATATAACGAACTAAAGCGTGAGCATGATATCGTTCAAGCTACTTTAGTTGAGGTAAAGAATCAGAATAGTAGTTATGTTTCTCAAAAGGAGGCTACTCTCTCCAAGCGTGCTGAGAAGAAAGAAGTATACTTAGAGAGAAAGGCTAATAACCTCTCAGAGAAAGAGAGACTAGCGGAGAAGCTAGAGTCCTTCCAAGATAGAGATACTTCTGAGATTGAGACTAATATTGAGGAGCTTAAAGGTAAGCTTGTTACTGTTGACGAGAAGATTACTGAACGTAACGTTGAAGCTGGTACTAAGAAGGCTGAGTTAAAGCATAGTAAAGAGTCATATCAGAAGATTGGTACTGATGAAGATACTTGCCCTGTATGTTTACGTCCAATGGATGCTCATGATGTTGAGCATATGGAGAAAGAGAAAGAGACTCTTAAGCAAAAGCTTATTGCTCTTGGAGAAGAGATCAAAGTAGTAGCTGAGTCAGTTGCTAAAGCTAATGAGGTTAAGATTAAAGTACAGCAAGCTATTCAAGCTAAGAATAACGAGTTGTCTTCTGCTAAGGTAGCTAATCAAGAGAAGAAGAGTATTGCTCAACGCATTAATCAACTTGATGAGTGGTTGGCTGAGCTTGAGATTGATCTTAAGCAAGTAGAAAGTACTGATACAGACTTTGATGATCTTATCGTTGAGTCTGGCAAGCGTCTTACTGAAGTTGAAAATAAAGTAGAGAAGTTTCGTAAGGATCTTTCTAAGCTTGATATTGTTAAGTATGTTGTTTCAGAAGAAGGTGTAAAGTCTTTCATCGTTAATAAACTTCTTGAATTGCTTAATAGTAAGCTTCTTACTTATCTTCGTAAGCTTGACTCTAACTCTATTTGTATGTTCAACGAATACTTTGAGGAAGAGATTACTAACGAGAAGAATAAGATTTGTTCTTATCATAACTTCTCTGGAGCTGAGCGTAAGTCTATTGACCTTGCTTGCTTGTTTACTTTCTCTGATATGAGAAGGCTTCAAGGTGGTGTTAAGTATAACATTGCTATCTATGATGAGTTGTTTGACTCTTCTTTCGATGAGAAAGGTATTGAACTTGTAACTCAGATTCTACAAGAGCGTACTGAAGAGCTTGACGAGTGTTCGATTGTTATCTCTCACCGTAAGGAATCTATTAAGGCTGTTACTGGAGAGGTTATTTTCATAGAAAAGGAAAATGGTATCTCGAAAAGGGTTGATTATACTGATCTGTAGTATACAATTATCTCGATGATTGGTAGTAACCCTTTTCCGCAGCCCTTCGGCTCTCCTTTACCTGGAGGTCGTACAATGGCTCAAGTACAACAGCAGCCTAAGAAGCCTCAACCTCGTGAAGCAGGTATGCCTCGCTTTATTAATTACCTCGCTGATTATTCAGGTTGTGGTCATTGGCGTTTGATTTGGCCTGAGAATGTAATCAATATGACTCAGCGTGGTATCAGTCAAAGTACTACAGCAATGGTTGCAGACCCTCGTTGGTATCAAGGTGTAAAGGCAGTTACTCTTCAACGTCAAGCTTCTAAGTCACAAGTTGAGTTTACAAAGCACCTTAAGAAGGTTCAGCAAGAGTTTGGCTTCAAGATTATTTACGAAGTTGATGATGTTGTCTTCCGTGAAGAGATTCCTGATTATAATAAGTTCAAGTTTGCTTTCGATACTGAAGAGGTTCGTGCTAACTGTGTTGAGATTATGGACATGGCAGATGAGATTACTCTTACTTGCGACTTTATGCGTAAGCTATTCCAATCAAAGCTTACTAATCAGAAAGTAACTGTCATTCCTAACTTTGTTCCTTATAACTGGATGGGATATCTTTTCGACCGTAAGAAGATTCAGCAGAACTATGACTCCAATAAGCGTAAGCCAAGAGTTCTTTATACTGGTTCTGGTGCTCACTATGATGTAGGTAATAAGAATGGTGGTAAAGATGACTTCAGTCATGTTAATGATATTGTTCGTAAGACTGTTGACAAGTATCAATGGATCTTTGTAGGAGCTTATCCTCCACCTCTTGAAGATCTTATTAAGAGCGGTAAGATTGAGTTCTATCAATGGAAGAGTCTACTTGAGTACCCTAACTTCATTGTTGGTCTTAATGCTCAGTTGATGGTAGCTCCTCTTACTGAGAATAACTTCAATAACTCTAAGTCAGATATTAAGTTTGTTGAAGCAGCTACTCTCGGTATTCCTTGCTTGTGTCAAGATATGCATACTTACTCAACTGCTCCTGATGATCTTAAGTTCAAGACTGGTGAAGAGCTTGAAGAGAAGATGGATTGGATTCTTAACTACAAGAATCGTAAGCGCTACTATCAGAATATTGGTAAGCTTCGTGAGTATGGTCTTACTCGTCGACTTGAGAGTAATGAGAACATTGGATGTCGAATGGAAGCATTAACTACTCCATATGGAGATCCTTCTCGTAAGTTTCTTAAGCGCTGGAATCCATAAGGAACTATCCTATAATAGACTTAGATGTACAGGAACGTAGTTTATAACGGTCGCGAAGGTACGATTACCGAGTTCGCATGGAGTGAAGATGGTGATCGTATTCGTCGTGAGGTATCTTTTGAGCCTTATCTTTATGTAGAAGATCCTCGAGGTGAGAAGACTTCTATCTTTGGTACTAAGGTTAAGAAACGTTCATTCCAGAATGGTTATGGTCGTTATAAGTTCCTTCAGGACTCTGGAGTAAAGCGAGTCTTCGAGAATGCTCCTCCTGCTCAGCAATATTTGCTTGATGCTTATGGTGGTGAGAATGAGAAGCCTGAGTTCAATAGTAATCCTATTAAGTACTGCTTTATCGATATCGAGACCTACTCTGTCGATAGCTTCCCTGACGTAGATGACCCTACTCACGTTTGTAACGTCATTACTGTTTGGGATAACTTTAGTAAGAAGTTCAATACGTTCGGTATTCATGAGTATACTGGTGAAGGTCGTGATGATATGATCTATCATTACTGTAAGTCTGAGCGTGAGATGTTTCTAGCCTTCCTTAAGTATATTGAAAGGCAGCATCCTGATATTATTAGCGGCTGGAACTCTGAAGGGTTCGATATTCCATACATCGTTAATCGTATGGAGCGTATCTTAGGTCAAGAGTATGTTGATCGTCTCTCACCTTTGCGTAATGTTTACTTCCGTATGCGTATGGGTAGCTTTGGTCGTGAGCAGAAACGTTACTACTTTGATGGCGTTGCTAATCTTGACTATCTCGATGTGTATAAGCGCTTCTGTCTTAAGTTGCGTGAGTCGTATAAGTTGGATGCTATTGGTGAACTTGAGTTAGGTCAGAAGAAGATCGATTATGAAGGCTTAGCTCTTCACGAACTTGCTGATCAGGACTGGAATAAGTTTATCGACTACAACGTTCAAGACGTTAACCTCCTCGTTCGACTTGAGGAGAAGCTTCAATACATTCCTCTTCTTAGAATGTTGTCTTATGTTGGTCTAACTACTCTTGAAGGTGCTATGGGTACTATTGGAGTGATTAATGGTGCGTTAACTGTTAGGGCTCGTAAGCGTGGTGAAGTTATTTCAACGTTCGTTCGTAATGGTAATAAGGATCATAAGAACCCTGGTGCTTACGTCGCTGAACCTAAGCGTGGTTTCAAAGAGAACATTGTATCGTTCGATGCTAACTCTCTATACCCTAACGTGATGATCTCTCTCAATACTTCTCCTGAGACTAAAGTGGGTAAGATTGAGAAGAATTCAGATGATGAGATTACTATTCAACATACCTCAGGTAGATTGTTTAAACTATCGAAGCCTGACTTTGTAAAGTTCCTTAAAGATGAAGAATGTGCATTATCGAAAGCTGGTTTCCTCTTTAGTCAGAAGAAGCGTGGCATTATTCCGGAGTTCCTTGAGTACTATTACAATCAGCGTGTTGAGATTAAGAAGAAGCTCTTCACCAACCAGAAAAAGCTCAAGAAGGACCCAGGCAATATCGACCTTAAGTACGAAGTCGAGCGCCTCAATACCCAACAAATGGTCATTAAGATTTTGATTAACTCTTGTTATGGTTATATGGGTAACAAGAATGCTCCTATTGGTGATGATGATATTGCTGCGAGTGTTACTCTAACTGGGCAGGCAGTTATCAAACATTCTAACGAATGTCTTAAGGACTTTATTCGTGAAGAGGTTGGCGCTGAGAATATCTCCGAGCATGAGCTTGAGGAGTGTATTGTATATAACGATACTGACTCTTCTTATATCTCTATCGCCCCTCTTATTAAGAATGGTGTTAAGTTTTGGGAGTCTAAAGATGATGCTCTTATTCATCAGGAGACTTATGATAAGATTCAAGAGATTGAGGACTATCTTAACGTTGGTATTACTAGTTGGGCTAAGAAAGCTCTCTTAACTAATGACCCTCGCTTTGTATTCAAGCGTGAGTGTATTGCTGACGTTGCTACCTTCCTTCAGAAGAAGCGCTACGTTATGCATATCCTTGACGATGAGGGTATCAAAGAGAATAAGTTCAAGTATACTGGTGTTGAGGTTGTTCGTACTACTATGCCTAATGCTATTAAGCCTTATGCAAAGGGTATTATCGAGACTATGCTTACTACTCAAGACTTGGGTAAGACTAATAAGATCTTCAACGAAGCATATGATACTTTTAAGACTCTTTCACCTGAAGAGATTGCTTTCGTTATGGGTGTTAAGGGTTACGAGAAGCATGCAGTACAATGTCGTGATTGGGAAACTGTAAAGGGTATGCCAGTACATGCTAAGTCTGCTTACTTCTATAACCGTATGTGTGATGAGCTTAAGACTGGTAATAAGTATGAGGCTATTGGCTCTGGTGATAAGGTTCGCTTTATGTATGTTGAGACTCCTAACAAGTATGGTGTTGCTTCTATGGGCTTCAAGTATGAATGGCCTGAGGAGTTCAACGAGCACTTTAAGATCGACTATGAGAAGATGTTTGATAAGATTCTCTTTCAGTCTATTGCTCGCTTCTACGACTCTGTAGGTTGGGCTATTCGTAAGCCTACTGAGAATGTTAAGACTGAGCTCTTTGATCTATTTGCATAATTCAAAGTAGGGTATAAATAACTGTATGGATGAATCATCATACTTAGATAAACCGCATCTCGATGGTAAGCCAGGAGGCCACCCTGCATACAAGCGTGGTCAAATTCAAGGCACTCTTGCCCTTCTCAGCATTATTAAGCAAACAGTAAATGGTGATGATAGAGGTGAAGGTAAATTTGGATCTCCTCAAATCGAAGCAGCTCGACAAGCAATTGTTACTATTGTAACAGCACTTGAAGAGATTTGTGCAGCATCTACTGCACCATCGAAGAAAGCACAGAAGGCACTTGAAGAAGCTCGTGAGCTTGCTAAACAAGTACCATCGCTTCGCTAACTCTCAACCCTTTCATCGGCATTATAGAACTTAATTCTATCGTGCCATATTGGACTAGCAAGAAGGATCGCTGGAGACAGCTTTCCTTCTTTTGTTAATTGGAACATATGTGACATCCAAGTTTGTTCATGTGGATGATCCCATTTAGTATCAATAAACATCTTTCTGTTACCTTCTTTACTAACAATCATTGGCCAGTTACCGTAGTATACATCACCAGTAACATAAGCTACACCATCAATTGTATTCATTGTACCCCATTCAGTCTTTGGACAGTTAGGATCTAATCCCATAACAGGTAACTTATCATAGTGAGGCCAGAATTTTGTTCTTATATCTTGAGGAACGTTATACCAAGAGCATTGATTGTCATTATCAAAGTAAACTTCTGTAAAGGACATCTTTAAGAAGTCAAAGCCCTCAACATAAGCAATCTTGTGAATCGTTTCGTAAATATTAGGAATGTATTTTCTAAACCCGTTACGACAGAACTCCCCTTCTTGATCTGGACCATTAAAGGTCATATCATCCTCGAAAAATAGATAGTAGTCAGCATCAGACTTATCAAAGTGTTCAGCTACAGCTTGTCTACCACCACAAATACCAATATTGCCTTCCATCTTAATATATTCAAAGCCATGAGCCTCAGCAATCTCTTGATTAGCTCTCATTGCTTTCTTATCAGTAGAGTTATCAAAGATAAACTTTGATGGATGAGTCATTAACCCTTCAGTCTCTACCATTGTATTAATGGTATGTGTTAACTGTTCAGGCATATTGAAAGTCAACATGTATAAGTTTGTCTTAAGCTCATTAGTAATCTTATCTGGAACAATCTTAGATGTCTTAAAACGATTCTTAATAAAGTTACCATCAAGATCAGCTAACTTCGCATTGCCCTCAATAATGTCTTGAGTAAGTTTAACAATTAATCCATTAGCCTCGATATCAAATCTTCTATATGTGTATGGATTGGAATGAGCCATAATACTAAAGATAGATTCTTCAGTACCCATAAAGCCATCATTAAGAGTTCTACTTAACATTGCATAGTACTCTGCATTGGCTTCGTTAATAGCCTTCTTATGACCACCAAATAGACCACCTCTACAGACATACTTTACATCATCCCTTGCATAGCTATTAATAGCAGGATATTCAAAGCCATGAATCTCATTATTAGCTTCATAAGGAAAGGCTATGAACATAAATTCATCTTCTGTAGTAAACTTATGTAAACTATCTAGAACAGGTTCATCCCTTAAATGACCTTCTGGAACAGTATTGGTAATACCAGCATCCAACCAATAGAAGTAATCTGTATCGAAAGGGTTAAAGATAGATGCATCATTAAGCATAAACATCTTTGATTGTACAATTGGGTTATAGTACTCAAGCCTATATTGAGGCGAGTCATCTAACCAACCTGCACGCTTAACCCACTCTTCTGATGTTCTTATCTCTTGAGTCTTATCCCAAAAAGGTTCATACATACCTTTAACATCTTCTAAGTTAAAGATCTTAATATGAGTGTTTTCTTCACTTCTATATTGCCATACAAAGTCCTCTAACTCTTCTGGTACATAGAGGTACATAGGCTTATCAATAGATAGAAACCTTTCGAATGCTTCGATGTAGTGATCAAAGCTTCTATTATGTCTTTTAATGTCCCATAGACCTGATACTATTGTTGTGTTCATAGAAATAGATGGTAAAATAAAGTGTTAACGATGTTTTCATCTGCCCATTCATCACGAGCATACCAATCATCAAATTTGAAGAGGTTATATTCCTCTGGAGTGTTAACTGCCATACAAGATAAGATTAACTCTTCATGATAGAGTTCGTTCTCGTCTTTTAATAAAGTAAGTAAAAGTTCTTCAAAGCGTTTTGTAAGGTTATCATATTCCCTTGGAGTACCACCAAACATACCTCCAATAACATGTCTTGTTCTATCAAACTCTTTGTAATACTTAGGTGGGATAGTTTGTGACCAGAAGTATCTACCATCATTGTTCTTTGAAAACATAACAATCCTATCTTTTGACTCTTCGTTCCATTTAGATAATAGATCAGGAGTAAAGAGGTTAATAAGGAAATGCCTCTCCCATTGATCACCCATCATATATTCGTCAGGGAACAAACCACCATGAGAAAGACCAGCATCAATCCAATACATTCTATCATAATCATGCCTATCCTCAATAAGTCTTGACCAGAAAAACTTCATATATTGTATCTCATGACACCTATCATGACTCTTAACGAACTCTACATCTTTGTTCCTTTGTATTAAGTCGTAATGCTCACATTTATAAAGATCGTAAACTCTAAACTCAAGCAGTTCCTTATCCACCTTATGTATATGGTAGAACCATGCTTCAAGTTCCTCTAACTCTTCTTCACTTGTAAAGCATACCACCTTTGTAGGTTTAGTATTAAGAATGTTTAGTAAAGACCATTTATAATGATGGTCACGACTAGTGCGACCACCTAAATCTGTTCCATACAATTTACTATAAATGGAAGTTAGTAGTAATGTCTTCATCCTATATGTCCTTCGATTGGATCCTCCCAACCTTTACTCTTACTTTCTGGCCATACCCTCCATTTAGTAACATGGTCTGATGTTGGGAAAGATCTCCAGAGTTTGATATAACCGTCTTTATCGTGCCTCAAACGCTCAATCTCTTTTTTATCAGCATCTTCACGATACACTTCCTTACCCTTATCGTTAAAGAATGCTACAGCCCAGAATGTATAATCATCACTTGGTACCTGATCAAAATTCAAGTCAATACAGTACTTAAAATGCCCTTTAAAAGATTTGTTATAAGCCTTTTTATCTTCGATAATAGGGTTAGGAGCAAGCTTATTGTCGAGAGTATATTGTTGTAGAGATTTATCCTTAAAGCGAACACCAGAATACTTCTCATACTCAGCCAATGTTCTTTCCTTACCAAAGCCATATTTCCTTTTACATTCACCCTTTGCAAACTTCTCACCTTTAATACCAAAGAGCTTTCTTACTCTAGAGTATGACTTTTGATTGGCTTTACCCCAATCCTTTTTATCATCCCAATGCTTAGGGTTACCTTGTCTACCATAATGGTGCCAAGCAATAACTTTATGTGGGTGATACAAATCATAACCATGAGTAAAGGCTCTTACTGCAATACTAATCTCTTCACCATGAAAGTACATTTCAGGGTCATGTTGTACATCTGTACTAAAGGCACCATCAGCAAAAGCGAAGTGAGCTGAAAAGAATCTTGCTTTAGCTGGACCACCCATACTCTTCCAGTTAGGTAGGGTTGCAGGTATTGTATGGAGAGGACCTTCTGGACCAAAGTAATTAAAGTTCAATGCCCAAGGCTCATTGTCGATAGGCTTACCTGTATCTGCATCATAAGCAGGAATGTAAGATGTAATAAGAGGCTTCTTTGAACCATTAAGTTCACATTGCGCATACATATTCTTTAACTCAACATCCCAGTTATCAATAAACCTATGATGTGAGTCTAACTGAAAGGTAAAATCTTCTCCTGCATACTCTTGTTGAATTCTATTACGAGCCCAACATGCACCTTTTGCTTTACGAGAGTCAATATCGATAATAGTAAAGCGAGGATCATCTTTATACTCATCTAAGTGATCCCATTTATCTTTAGGATGGTGTTGATGACAAATACAAATATGCAGAGTGTTAGGAAACCTACAGGTCTTAAGTAGGTTCTCGATTGTAGGTCTCAGTTCCTTATCCCTATAAGATGCAATTTGAATAAAGATAGTGCGGTCCTCGTACATGCACTTATTTAATCTTGTTCTTAGAGAGTGCCACTTTGCATCTTTCCCCACTCACCATCATTAGGCCATACAATCCATTTTGCAGGTTTAGTTGGTACTATGTCTTCAACCCATAAATTAGACCAGTCGCCATGAGTATTTTTCTTTACATCTTCAGCTGTATGATCACGTCTGTAGATATCATTACCGTCTTTATCTTTTAAGATAACAGCAACAAAATTAATACCCTCAAGGTCGACAGCTGGTATATCTATACAATGTTTGAAAACTTTATTAAAGGGTAGTTCCTTATCGACAGGGGGAAGTTCACCATCAGCAGTAGGTTGCTTAACACTTCTATCACTAAACCTTACACCAGCATATTGTTCCCAATCAGCAATAGTTCTAACTTTTCCAAGACCGTAAGTTCCATATGTCTCTTCCTCAGACAAAGACTCACCATCAATACCAAGCAAACCTCTCATCAACTTATATGTCTCTTTATTATGCTTAGTAAATTTACTATAAGTATCCCAATGCTTATCAGGACGGTAGTCTCTACTAAACTCATGGTAGCATACAAGAGTATGAGAGTGAAATAAATCATAGCCATGAGTATAAGCTCTAACACCAATACTAATCTCTTCACCATGGAAGTAGTATCTCGGATCATGTTGAACTTCTAAACAAAAAGTTCCTAATGTAAAGCAGAAGTGAGCTGAATAAAACCTTGCAGGTACAGGCATTGTTCTTTCTTGCCAGTTTGGTATACCTTCTGGTCTAAAGAATATAACACCATCAGGAGTAAACCTATCAAAGCGCATCTGCCATGGTTCTTTAGCCCATTCATCCTTATCTTGATCAGGATGGAAAGCAGTCATATAACCAGTAATCAGAGGCTTCTCATGACCATGTAGTTGTAGTTGTAAGATCTGATTCTTCATCAATGTATCCCAACCCTCAACAAACCTATGATGTGAGTCTAACTGTAATGTGAAATCTTCATCATTATACTCTTGTTGTATAAGATTCCTTGCCCAACAAACCCCTTTGGAATCTTTAGCATCAACATCAATAATAGTAAACCTATCATCACCTTCAAACTCCATTAAGTGATCCCAATAATCCTCCTCACTATGCTGCCAGCAAATACAAATTCTAAGATTCTCTGGCTCATCAGCCTTATCAATAAGGTCATGGAGAGTAGGTAGTAGCTGACTATCCCTATAAGAAGCTATCTGAACAAAAATAGTCTTTCCTGTTAGTGGGTTAAGCATACACATATTTAAGAAGGAACTTTTTTTAATCAAGTAGTTGATTATCTGTAGATAGCATCCATAATATGGTTGTATGAGTGATCAAAAAGAAATCATTGCTATTGTGGACCAAGTTGGCCGCACCGTTGTTGGAGTTGAGACCGGTTCTACCGCAAAGACTTTGACTCTTAATAATCCAGTTATCGTTCACGTCCAGCCGGACCCACAGAACGGTCAACTTCAAGTTCAGACCTTCCCTTATCTCTTTATGGAGTTCATTGATGGTGATAAGCAGAATAACGAATGGACCTTCAATAAGGCTAACATCGTTACCTCTACCGTAAAGCTTACTCCGCAGATTACTGCTCAGTATCACGCTATCAACAATCCTGCTCCTGCTCAGCCAGCTCCTGCTGAAGAGCCAGAAGTAATTCAGCTCTTCGGTGCTGATGGTGAAGATGCATAATTAATTTAAGCTTAGCAAGATAAAAGGCTATCGGGAAACCGGTAGCCTTTTTTTGTTGATTATGATAAAGTAGCAGCCATAATACTTATGTATGAGTAATTTTGATAAAGATACCCTAGCGGCTCTTGACTCTATTGATAAGATTAATCCCTTTGCTACTTACCTAGAAGATAGTACTCTATCTCGTGTAGGTGGATGGATTGATACTGGTAGTTATGTTCTTAATGCTATCGTTTCAGGTTCTATTCATGGAGGTATTCCTAAAGGTCGAGTAACAATGCTCGGTGGAGAGTCAATGACCGGTAAGACATTGTTTGTTCTTAAGATTCTGGCTAATGCTCAGAAAGAGGGTTTGATTCCAGTTATCTTTGATACTGAGAATGCTGTTGATCCGGAAGGTGCTGAACGTATTGGTCTTGATATTAGCAAGGTTAAGTATGTCCCTTGTGTTACTATTGAGCAGACTCGTAACGCTTTGTATAAGTTCCTTACTTCAGTTAAGGAAAAAGGACTTGAGGGTAAGTTCATCGTAGCTATTGACTCACTTGGTAACCTTCAGTCAGAACTTGAGCATAGTCGTATGGGTAAAGATAGTACTTCATCCGATATGGGTACTAAAGCTCGTGCTATGAAGTCTCTTATGCAGACTTGTACTAACCTTGGTGCTACTACTCAGACTACTATCCTTTGTACTAACCATGTTTATGATGACCCTGCTGCAATGTTCCCTTCTATTGAGAAGCATATGCCTGGTGGTAAGTCAATCGTATATCTTCCTTCTGTAACTGTTCAGTTGGCTCGTAAGCCTATGAAGAGTGATGGTGGTAAGACTATGGATGCTGAAACTGCTGTAGGTCAAAAGAACTATGCAGGTATCCTTATTAGAGCATTGACTCGTAAGAATCGATTCATTAAGCAGTACCTTCAAGGTGAAATGTTCCTTTCGTTCCATACTGGACTTGATCGTTACTATGGTCTCCTTGACCTTGCTGTAGGTGTTGGTGCAGTTGTTCAGACTGGTTCTACCTATACATTGCCTTGTGGTAAGAAGATTGGTTACTATAAGAACTTCCGTAAGGATATTGACCTTTGGGAGAATACAATCTTGCCTGTACTTGAAGAGAAGATCAAGACTGAGTGGGCTTATAGTGGTGGTGAAGAAGGAGAGACTCCTGATGAAGTTGAAGAGGAAGAGGTAGTAGAAAAGAAGCCTACCCTTGCTGATGAGGCTTTAGATCTACAGTAAGATACATACAACTCTATAAATCAAGGTGCTAGAGGAAACTTTAGCACCTTTTTTAGTTGCTATTAGTTATTCAGACCTTATACTTAAGGTAACAAAAAAGATTAACTATGGCTAAGAGACATATTGGTACGACCGGTGATGACCGAACCGATGAGGCTATTGCGATGCTCGTGGAGAGTGTCGATTGCGATAACCCAAACCATCTCAAAGAGATGATGACTACTGCAGTGCGAGTAGCAACAGGACCTGTACATAAAGCAGACTTTATGATGATGAACAGGGCGATGAAGGAACTCGAACATACATGTGAGATGTTTGCCCCTTATAAAGATAGGCGTAAAGTTACTATCTTTGGTTCAGCAAGAACACCAAAAGACCATCCTGCCTATTTTGCTACTGAAGTCTTTTCTAAAGCAATGGCTGCTAAGAACTGGATGACTATTACAGGTGGAGGACCAGGAATAATGGAAGCCGGTAATAATGCTGCTGGTAAAGAGAATACTTTTGGACTTGGTATTACACTTCCCTTTGAACAGACTCACTCTCAACTTGCTGGTGATCCTAAATTTTATGAGTGTAACTATTTCTTCACTCGTAAGGTATCTATTATAAGAGAAGCTCATGCATCAGTTGCTATGCCTGGCGGTTTTGGTACTTGGGATGAGATCTTTGAAGTACTTACTCTTGTTCAAACAGGTAAGTGTGCTCTTCACCCAGTCGTACTACTTGATAAGCCAGGTGGTTCCTATTGGCGAAGTGTAGATGCTGTACTTAGAAAGGAACTTCATGGTAATGGCAACATAAGTGGCGAAGACTTCAACCTTTATAAGGTAACAGATAATGTAGTTGAGGCAGTTGAAGAGATTACTAACTTCTATAGGAACTTTCACTCTTATAGATTTGTGCAAGACAATCTAATCATGCGTCTTAATAAGAAGCTTACAAAGGAGGATATTAAAAATCTTAATATTGAGTTTGCTGATACTATTTGTAATGGTCATCCTATTACACAACGTAAAGCTTTCTTTGAAGAAGACAATAGACCTGATCTTGCCGATAAGCCTCGACTTGTTCTTAAGTTTAATAGGCATAACTATGGTCAACTTAGAGTGTTGATTAACCGTATCAATAGCTTATAATACCGCCATGAACTTTTTCACACGACACTTGAAAGAGAGCAAACTAAACTACATTGAGCACCTTTGCTGTGCTTGGTACTTTGCTCTATTGCACCTTATGGTTGTGCCATGTGCACTCTTCCACGGACTCTTTCCATTCCTAATTCCAGGACTTGGTAAGAAGCTTAACTCTAAGATTCGACCACGCTATGATGTGTTGGCTGAATTCTTCCAAACACAAAACCCTAAAAAATAATGCCATACATTAACGAAAGAGACAGAAGTAAGTCAGGACTTACACATGAAGGAGATCTTAACTATCGTATTCACGAGCTGATTGAGATTTATCTTAACGGTCAAAAGAAATTGGGGTATGCTCAATATAACACTGTTGTAGGAGTACTTGAATGTGCAAAGCAAGAGTTCTATCGTCGAGCAGTTGCTACTTACGAGGATGAGAAACTAGTTGAAAACGGAGACATTAGCCTCTATACTAAAGGTGATGAGTAAGAAACTTGTATTGAGTATTAGTGGTGGTATGGACTCTGTAGTCCTACTACATATGGCTGTAGATAGAGGCTTTGAAGAGATTCACCTCATTACTTATAACTATGGTCAGCGTCATATTCGTGAGATTGATTGTATTCGAGATCAGATTGAAGATGTAAAGGAGAAAGCTCCTAATATCGTTATTACTCACTTTGTAGCTGATGTAGGGTTTATTAAGAATCTTGCTCCTACCTCTTCTCTTACTAATACTGATATCGATAATCCTGATGTTAGTAAGATGGCTGGTGATGCTCAGCCTGTAAGTTATGTACCTTTCCGTAATCAGTTGTTTAATACTATTGGTTGTGCTTATGCAGAAGCTAAAGGTGCTGATACTGTCTGGTATGGTGCTGCTGAAGTTGATAGCCTTGCCGGTTATTGGGATGGTAGTAATGAGTTTGTTAGTGCAATGAATGCATTAGTAGCTCTTAATAGGGAGAATAGAATTACTATTGAAGCTCCTCTATTGACTATGTCTAAAGAAGCTATTGTTACTGAAGGTGTAAATCTTGGAGTAGACTTTGGGAATACTTGGACTTGCTACTCTAATAGAGAGGATGGTTTAGCTGATGCTACTACTCCTTCATCTAGTATGAGAGTAAAAGGCTTTATTGATGCAGGCTATCAAGACCCTATTCAATATGTTCAGCAAGATAAGTTGAATGAAATGTATATGGCTAAAGGCTGTAAGAGAATTTAATACATAATAAGGAACTAATAAGGAACCCCTAAGGCATTTCTGCCCTAGGGGTTCTTTTTATATATGAGTTCTTATTTTTGTTATGTATTAAAGACCATAACGTCTTAATTCTTCAAGCTGATAGCTTGTTTTTGGTTGATAACGCTCTTTGAACGATTGACGTTTTTCTTCTTTAGGAACAAGCAATGAGTCCGATGCTTTCTGTTCTGTAAGATATTGGTTTGTATAAACCTGTTCAATTGCTTCTTCACGCTTCTCAACGAGATATTGTTGTGTGTGAGTAGTTTGACCATTTTCATTAACGGTTACTGACTCTTCAAGTGTTTCTACTATTGGCTTAACATTAGCATAGATGTCTGTAATGTGGTCAGCAGTAGTATACTTACTTTCAGAAACAACTTCCTCTTCGTCTTCAAAATCTCCTGGCTCAACACCAAGCTCCTGCATAAGGTATGCACGCTCTTCATCAGTAAGCTCACGACCAATTCCAGCCTCGACCATACCCTTAACCTCAGGGTATTCAGTATCTTCCATATTCAAGGCAGCACCAATCATTACATCAATTGTCTCCATTACACCAGGATCAATTTGAGTAACTTCAGCATCTTCTACTTCATCAGTACAAGGAACATAATCACAACGCTCTTCTTCACCATCGTTGTCATCATACTTACCTTCACCATCTTCTATACGATCTGACTGTAAACCAGTACCGTTACAAACATCGCAAGCAAGACCACCACAATCTTCACACTCACCATCGTCAGTACCATCTTCACGTTCAGCATCTTCAGCATCTTCTAAACCACGCTTCTTCAAAAACCTATCTGCTGCAGCACCAACACTTGCAATATGCTCACGACCTTCGATTCCTTCTGGCTTACTTGAAATAGCATCTGTTACAGCTTTTACTTTTTCCTTCTCTTCAGCACCTGCTGGTGGGATAATAGAAACGCTGATTGGATAATCACCTTCAAATGCTCTTGTAAAGAAAGCTTCTGTTTCAGCAACACCATTCTTCTTAACCATCTGATCGATTTGTGAACCTTCATCAACGGAGAACTCAACTGTATTACCAGTTACTTCAACACCCAACTCATTAGCAAATTCCTCAACAGCAGCTTTTACTTTCTCAACATTAGCTACGTTACCGGTATTAATCTCAATAATGGTTGTAGTATCTTCAGCACTAAACTCGAGAGTCTCAACTGTATCTTTATCAGCTGTCTTAACAATATCACGAAGAGCATCATCAGCTTCCTTACCGGCCTTAATGTTCTGAACTTCCTGTGACATAGCCTTGGCTACTTCTTTATACTTTTCAGTACGACCACGATCTACACCAGCACCGGATGTATAGTTATCTAAATTCTGATTAATGTACTCAGCAATCTCGTCCGACTTAGCATTGATCTCGTCTTCCTTGGATTTCAAGATTGTCATGAGCTTTTCCATACGTTCCCTATGTTGACCCTTAACTGTCATCTCATATACTTCTGGAGTAATGATATCAAGACGAGATAAAACTTGAGTGATGAAAATCATTGCATCACGTGAAGAAGACGCCATACCAGCGGCTTTCATCTGCTTAGGTACATTAGCAAAAACCGGCGCTTGTTTTCCTACTGGAGAAACTTTTGCTTCGCTAAGAACTTGTACCCTTTTGAATAGGTCGGTGAAGGAACTCATACCATTATTTATACCATAGCTTATGGATTACCTTAAAAAGTTGCAAATTAAAAGGAACTATCCTATAATAAGGTATGGCAAAGAAACAACCTGCAAAAAAGACTCCTAAAAAGGTAGTTAAGAAGACTGCGAGGAAGGTAGTTAAGAAGACTTCTAAGAAGACTTCTAAGAAGACTACTAAGAAAGTAGTTGAGAAAGCTGAAGAAACTGGTGATTTGAAGCTATCCTTTAGAGACTTCAATAAGATGAACGATAAGGAGTTACGTGCTTTACCTGGCGTAGGTAAGAATACTGCTAAAAATATTGTTGGCATGCGCCCCTTCCGCAGTAGTGATGATCTATTCAAGGTAAAAGGCTTGGGTAAGAATACTCTTGCTAAGGTTGGTATTGAGAAGACTAAAAAGAAGCGTAAGAAGTGGATCGAAGTTGATGGTATCATGTACCCTCACTATACCTTCGCCTTCCATGAAGAGACTGGTGCTATGGACTTCTTCTGGCGCATTCCTAAAGAGTTTCGTCTCTATTATGGTCGTGAAGAGGAGAGTAAGGAACTCACCGCTAAGTATCGTAAGGAACAAAACATTAAGCTTGCAAAGCTCTAGAAATAGATTAAATTATATTGTATGTGTGCTATCTTTGGAGCTCCCGATAAGTCTATGTTAGAGGTGTTATATACCGCTAACCAGAGTAGGGGTACGTTTGCAAGTAGTTTCGTCCAACTTACTTATGATGATCAATTTGTCATGAAGAAAGAAGGTGAGATTGATTGGGATAATGTTAAAGGCTCTAAACAATCTAACTACAACTGCGGTCATGTACAAGCTCCAACTTCAGCAATGCGTGATTGGGCTTATGAAACATCACATCCATTCGATACAATGTCATTTATGGTATTCCATAATGGTGTATTGACTAATGAGGCTGCTATTCGTAATAGATTTCTTCCATACCTAGAAAATCCTGTTGATAGTTCCTTAATCGTGAACTTGATTCAGAAGTTTATGGAGGACGATAGAACAAAAGGAACTAATCCAGTTACCTATATTCGTAAAGCACTAGAAGAGTGTCAAGGCTCATTTGCTGTATCCATTGTTGATTGTGATACCAATGAACTATACATCGCTCGTGTTGGATCCATCTTACACTACAATGATAAAGGCTGCTACTCTACATTACCTGGTAAGAATTACAAAGAACTAAAGGAAGGTGAGATTAGACGCCTTAATAAAAAGACTCTTCGCTTTAATAAAGTAGGTGAGTTTAAGCATGAATCACCTTTCCTATTCCTATAATGAACAACAATCTATTTATATGTGCTGCTACAAAGGGTAAGCGTGAAGATACCCTTCTACACCACACAAAAGGAGATCTTGAAGTCTTCTTCAAAGAACACAACACTGACTCCCTTCAATCTGTATACAACAAGGCGATTGACTTTGCCATTAAGGAGAACATTGATCATATTGTTCTATGTCATGATGATATTGTACTTGAGAACTTTGATTATGAGAAGCTAAAGAAGCATTTTGAGACATATGATGTCTTAGGTGTAGCAGGAGCTTCACAAATTAAGATTCAAGAACCAGCTCTATGGCATCTTATGGGTGGAGGCTTCCAAGGAGGTAATCTACATGGTGCAGTAGCTCATTTGAACAAAGGTAAGAAGTCAATGACAGCATTTGGTCCTTACCCACACCAAGCTCTTATTATGGATGGTGTATTCTTGGCCATCTCGAGGAAGGTCTTTAAGAAGATTCGATTTGATGAGTCATGTCCTGCTGGTTTCCACTTCTACGACCTTGCTTATACCCTTGATGCCTCACTAAAGGGGTTCAAATGTGGTGTGATTGATGCATACATCACTCATGCTTCACCTGGCCTTAGAGAATTTACTGAAGACTGGACAAATGGTCAGAAGTGGTTCCTTAAGAAGTACAAAAAGTACGTTGGTAAGACTGTAAAGATCTAGTTGATTATTAAAACTAATCTATTATACTGATTACGATGGCTAAGCTTGATTTAGATTACTTCGAAAACGTACTTATGTATAACGCGCTAACTGATAGCGGTTATCTTAGTACCATTGCTGATAATGTTCAGCCGGAGTTCTTCAAGAGTAAAGATATATCTGACATCTTTACTATCATCAAAGAGTTCAATGAGACTCGTAACAAACTTCCTACTACGACTGAGATTAAGCAGTACTTAGTTACTGATCAGCTCAAGGAGACCTTTAGAAGGTTAGTAGGTAGCTTTGCTGATATTGATAAGGGTATTGATAAGGATGAGCTACTGCAGAATACTGAGCAGTTCCTTAAGGAGAAGGCTGTATACTGTACTATGATGGAATCTGCTGAGGCTATCTCAGCTGGTGAGGTTGATACTTCTGTTATCCTAGATAAGTTTGAGAAGAGTTGTAATATTAGTCTTGTTACTGACTTAGGTCTTAGTGTTAAAGATAACATTGATACTATTATTGAAGATCTTACTACAGTAGAAGATAAGATCCCTTCTAACTGGGAATGGCTTGATGACTCTCTTGATGGTGGCTTTCTTAAAGATGGTAAGTCACTATATGTCTTCGCAGGTGAGACTAATATTGGTAAGTCTATCTTCTTAGGTAACGTTGCTGCTAATATTGCAGAGCAAGGTAAGAATGTCCTGCTAATTACTCTTGAGATGTCCGAGTTACTTTATGCTCGTCGTATTTGTACTCATGTATCTAAGATTCCTATGAAGGAGATGGCTGTTAATGGACCTTCATTGAGAGCTGCTATGACTGAAGGTGATGGTAATGTCTATATCAAAGAATTTCCTCCTTCGACTATTACTCCTAATACTATTAAAGCTTTTGCTAAGAAGTTTACCGATCAAGGTATTCACTTAGATGCGATTGTTATTGACTACCTTAACCTCATTCATAGCCCTATTGGTAATAATTCCTATGAGCGTATTAAGAATGTTACTGAACAGGTAAGAGCCATTAGTTACGTGTTTAACTGCCCTATTATTAGTGCTACTCAGTTGAACCGAGCTGGCTTCGATCAAGATAATCCTGATCTAGCTACTATCTCTGAATCGATTGGTTTGGCTGCTACAGCTGACGTTATTATGTCGATCTTCCAGAATGATGAAGATAGAGACTTAGGTATTATTAGATTGGGTATGATGAAGAACCGTTATGGTCCTCGAGGTATGACTCAAGCTATGAGAATTGACTACTCTACTTTGTCTATTGAGCAAGCTGATGATGTAGATGATCTAGAAGATGATAATACTTTATCATCCCTTGCAGCATTTGCCCAGAGTTGATTTATCCCTGAGAGGTATTAAGTATATACGTGCACATACTTATCTTTACTGATTCAGACCTTGATGGAGCAGGCTCAGCCTTACTCTTAAAAGAGGTCTTTGCTGGTCATGAAGTAATTATTGTTGAAACGTCCGAGTATCGTATCCTTAATGAGTTTAAGAATCGTTGGAACACTCTTGATCACTTCGACAAGATCTTTGTATGTGACTTATCCCTTAATGAAGAGCAAGCCATTGCAATTAACCGCAGCAATGTTGTAGTAGTTGATCATCACGAAACACATGCCAAGTTTGTTGAGCAGTATACTAAAGCTAAAGCTGTTGTAACACCTTACTCTTCTTGCACACAATTGATTTTTGATAAGTTTAAGTCAAAGATTAATGTAACACCTGAAAAGGAAGCATTAGTAGATCTAATTGATCAATATGATAGCTGGTCATTTGACTTTCCACGTGAGATGGAACCAGCCAAACTAAATGCTATCTATTATGGTTATAACAAACCTAAAGCAGAGAAGTTTATTGAGTCATTCAAGGATGGTTTAAGAGACTTTACTGCACATGAACGAGGAGCTATTAAGCTTCACTTTAAAGCCTTTGTTGAGCAGTTAGAGAATCCAAAATTTGCTGGTATGATCAAAGACTATAAGGTTGTATCTACATTTGTGACTAAACAAGTTAATGAAGTAGCAAACTACATGCTTGATAAGTACGATGCTGATGTAGCCATTATGGTTAACCTTGAAGCTAAAGTTGTATCCTTTAGAAAGCAGAGAGGTGTACAACTTAACTTAGGTAAGTTGGCAGAGAAGCTATGCGAAGGTGGTGGTGCACATAACTTAGCAGGAGGTAAACTAACAGAAACGTTTGCTAACTGGACTAAAACCCTTACCCCAATTCAATAATGAAACAACCCAACGTACCCCTACCTTCAGGCGATATTACCAAAAGAGAGCTTGAGCATTTGATGTTATGCTTTTGCACATTTTGTTGTCAGATTAAAGGTAAGAGACTCTCCTTACAAAACATTTTCGTATTGGTACTAAAAGAAGAGAAGCTTCGTAATATGCTCAAGACTCTCTTAACTGTAGACAATGACTTTGAGTTGGTGAAGTTGTTTATTGAGTTTGAACCACAGATTGCAGAGTCAAAGTACATTACTAAGTACCTCAATCAGAATAAGGGTGCACTAAAGAGTTGATTTCACTTTAGAATCAGTTATAATCATTGTGAATGGTAACTGAAAGAGAAAAAGATATCTACAATAGCTATCTGTATGCTACCCGAACTGCTCAGGGTAAGCCTACTCGCTTCAGAAAAGACTTTAGTAAGTTGAAAGATGCTGACTTTGTAGCTCTTAAGAAGCTATCTGCCTTCTTTGTTAAGCATAACCATATTAACTATAGAGATTGGTTTGCTGCTCCATTCAGTGTGTATAATAAGGATGAATGGTTTGACCTTAAGTTCTTTAATAGTAGGAAGGCACTTAAATGCTATTCCATCTACATGAAAGAGAAGGAAGTCTCAAATCCTGATAGTGATGACAATATTGAGGTAATGAAAGATGGCTTCAGGTATGTAGCCAAGTTCTGTATAAGGAACTCTCTTACACTTGAAGAGTACCAAAAACATTTTACTAACAATATGCCTACTTGCCTGTTGCATTTACAAGAACATAGGCTAAACTTTTATACATTACATGCCCTTGAAGTTGAACCCATCATTAAGACCGTCGAACGAGACGTATTGGACTTCATCGTCAAGGACTTTAAATCCCTTTTCGCGCTTACGCGCACAAAATATCTTGGCTCTAAGATACTTAAATCAAAGGCCAGAGAAACAAAAGACAAAGTAACTAAAATAATAACAGAAAAACAAAAGTAATATGAGTGCATTTAATATGAGTATGTTCGAAAGCATCAAAGGTGCTTTAGCCTCCAGCAATGAGTCCGGTAAGAGTAAGTTCTCCGAAATCATGCAAACCAAGCCAGGTAATACCTATACCGTTCGCTTGCTTCCAGATGGTAAGTCTCCAGCAGATACCTTCTTCCACTACTACAATATGGGTTGGAATAGCTTTGCTACCGGTCAGTATGTCCAAGCTCTTAGTCCTCAGACCTTTGGTGAGCGTTGCCCTATTAACGAGGAGCGCTTCAAGCTTAGCCGTATGGGTTCTGATGCTGAGAAAGAGAAAGCTTCTCAACTCCGTCGTTCCGAGAAGTGGCTTGTTAACGTCTATGTTGTAGACGATCCTACTAACCCTGATAACAATGGTAAAGTCAAGATGCTTCGCTATGGTAAGCAGCTTCACAAGATCATTACTGAAGCTATCGAAGGTGAAGACGCCGCTGAGTTCGGTGCTAAGATCTTTGACCTCGGTGAAGAAGGTGTTAACTTCAAGATTAAGTGTGAGCAGCAAGGCGACTATCCTACCTATGTTTCCTCTCGCTTTACTGCTGCTGGTAAGTTGAATCTTTCTGAAGATCAGCAGAAGGATATCTATAGTCAAACTCACACTCTCAAGGAGACCTTCCCTGTTAAGAGTAATGACGAGCTTGTTACTATGCTTAATGAGCACTTCCATTGTAAGGCTGATGAGCCTACTGTTGAGACTCCTGCCGCTGGTGATACACCTCCTTGGTCCGCTCCAGCAGAAGCAGCTCCAGCTCCAGCACCGGCTCCAGCAGAGACTACTTCCTCTGTTGAAGATGACATCGATGACCTTCTTGCCGACCTCTAAGAGTTATGAGTGATCCAATGACACCCGAAGCCAAGGCTGCGGTAATGCAGCTTATGGGTCAGACTTATGGGCAGATGAAGAAGCAAGACGATATGATCGTTGGTGCATCAGCACAGCTTCAAGCTAAGTCTAATGAGATGAAGAATATGGTTGAGCAGTTGGTGGCAACACCTACTGTTGCATCCAGTCAACAACCACCTCAGCCAGCTCCAGCACCTCAAGCTCCTGCTCCACAACCTCAAGCTGCTCCAGCTCCTGTAGCTCCTGCTCCTGTTACACCTGAGCAAGCTCAGTTAGAACTTCAAGCTGCTGCTCCTGTAGCACCTGCACCAGTAGCTCCTGCTCCAGTTGTAGAAGAGCAACTTGGTTTGGACTTTAGTGAGCCAAGCCAGATGGATCAGTTGCTTGCTGCTGTTAAAGAAAGCAACTTGCTATTGAAAGATATTAAGCTACAATTAGAGAGTACAAATGTCAAACCAACAAGAAAGAAAGCTAAGTCTAAAGTCGCCTGAAAAGTTCGTAGCTTTTTTAGACTCTTTATCAAAGATAAGTGAGAGTGCTATTGTTCAGTTAGATAGTGATAAGACTTCTAGTCTTGTTGCTTCTACTGACAATACTCTTATCCTCCATGCAGAATATGCTGCTGGTACTGACTTCTCTTCTACTCTGAATATTCCAGATGTAAAGAAGTTAACTAATGTCCTCAAGACAGTAGGCTTTGATGATGAGATTGACCTTAAGGTTAACTCAAATAACTTAGAGTATAAGGGCAATGGTGTTAAGTTTAAGTACCATCTATTTGACGAGGGTTTCTTGAGTAAGCCAGGCCTTAATGTTGAGAAGATTAATGCATTTGAGTTCGATATGGGCTTTGTCATTGATAGTAATATTCTCAATCAGATCTTCAAGGGTTCTGTATTTGCTTCTGAGACTAATAAGCTTTACTTTTATACTGAAGAGAATAAAGGTGGTGAAGGATTTAGACTTATGGCTGAGCTTACTGATAGGGCTCGTCATAATACTGATAACTTTACTATGTGCATTGGCTTGGTTAAGGTAGAACTTGATCCTATTCCAGTTAACTTCGATAATATTCGTCTACTTAATAATATTAGTGGTTCGTTTACTGTTAGGGTTAATAAAGAGTACGGTGTAGTTGTATTTGAGCAAGAAGCAGAAGAGATTAAGCTTAAGTATATTGTTTCATCACTTACCCAGTAAGATGCTATCTAACAACCAAAAGAACAAACTAAAGACAGCTGGTTACTTCATCAAGCGTCTTAAAGATCATAAGTACGTGACCTTTAGGATGTTTGATAAGTACGGCGATCACGATTCTCGTAAGTGGACGGTACTTGTTGACCCAGGAGGTGCTTCAGTATACATTACTTGCTTTGAGAATAGACCGTTCAAAGATGAATACTTGTTTAGTTTTGAGGATGGTAACCAGAGATTTCCTCGAGGTTACGTCCTTAAGACGAGCTCTATTGACGTTGTGGTACAAAGATTAATTGATCACCAGGTACTACAAGTTGAAGATTCAGAGTTCTTGAATAAGTATAATAAGAATGGACGAGAAGCCGGAGGAGCAAAATAACGATATTGATGATCTAATCAATAGCGCTCTAAACTTACATGCTGAAGATCTTAAAGGCTTTAAGAACGAGAAACAACTACGAGAGAAATTAAAGAGTATCGTAGCTGAGTATCTAGATACATTCTACATCTTCGGTTATGATATTGACGGTAAAACAATATTAATAAAAGGTGCCAATTCCGATATGCAATTAGATGCATTAGATACCTTAGCAATGAGATTATTTGTTGCAGGTAATTTAGGAGGCACATATGGAGACAATGGATCAAAATTCCACTAAAAGAAGAGATTGTTACGCAGTACATCATGGTGACTATGTAGGTCAGATGTTTATTGTATGTGAAGTAACTGATAAAGAGATTGGTTGCTTATCTGTACCATCCATGATAAATGTCAAAGTTCCTACAGATAAGTGGACTATCGGAAGGAACTCTGATATAATTGAACATGTAGAGGAGACTCCTAAGGATGTCTTTAAGGTCTGCTCTGCACAATATAACGCTAATGAAAACTCTAATAATTGATGGCAATAACCTTATCCACCGAACATGGTGGACTGCCAAGAATCAAGGTAAAAGACAAGGTATAGAAGATACTGAGTTGATTGCTAATATGCATGTATACTTTACCTTGAATGCTATTTACTCTTACGCTAATAAGTTTAAGCCTACTAAGACCATTTGTGTATGGGATGAGAAGGAAGACTATCAGCCTAATATTCGTAAGGAGCAGTTAGATGGTTATAAGGGTACTCGTAGTAAGGATAGTACTCCTCATCATCAGAACGAGCAGATCAAGGAAATGCTTTCTTGTTTAGGTATTCCTTCTATCTTTCCTCGTGAGAGAGAAGCAGATGATATTGTAGCTTATATTTGTAAGACATTCGAAGGTGAGAAGGTTATTGTATCAGTAGATCGTGACTTCCTTCAGCTTGTAGATGACAAGACTGTACTTTACGATGCTATTCGTAAGCGTGAGTTTACTTTAGATACCTTCAAAGAAGATACTGACTATACTAAGAACGAATGGCTTCGTGCTAAGTGCCTCTTAGGTGATAAGTCAGATAACGTTCCTGGTATTCCTCGCTTTGGTAAGGCTAAAGTACGTAAGTGGCTTGATGGTGAGCTTGAGCTTAACGAAGAGCAAGAAGCTATCTTCGAGAAGAACATGAAAGTGTTTGACCTTAATGAGGTTATGTCTCACGAATCAGAAGCTAACTACTATCAAGAGCAGCTCGATGTAGATATCGAAGCTCGTTGGTCAGAGTTTGTCTGTCTTTGCGAAGAGTATAAGATGGAGAATATTCTTAAGAAGAAGGAAGCATGGCATACACTCTTCATTATGAGCAACAAGTTGCTTTCTATGTTCGGTTAGTTATAATAAGTCGTGATCTCACTTCCGCAAGAGTATGTCGTAGCTAAGTTCTACGAATTCGGCAGGAGCCCTATACACAATAGGTTCAATAATGTGTATCAGTGCTCTTGTCCTGTGTGTCGTGAATCACTAAAGAAGAAGAGGTGTTACTACATACCTGAAAACGATAACATCTACTGCCACAATTGTGGTTGGTCAAGTAAGCCGTGGAAGTGGATCATTGAAGTAAGTGGTTGTACTAATCAAGACATAATCAACGAAGTAAAAGATTATGATGTATCTGTAGATATTGGGAAGGTAGAAGAGGTTAGAGAGAAGGTACAAGTATCTACTTTGCCAGAAGATAGTATTAACTTCAGTGATGAACATCAGCTTGAGTTTTATAAAGATAATCACATTATTAGAGCTTGTAAGCATATCATAAAGTCTAGAAGGTTAGATACAGCTGTCAATAGACCAGATAACCTTTATGTATCCCTTAAGGATATGGTTCATAAGAATAGAATCGTTATACCTTTTGTTAATGAAAGAGGGGAGATAGAGTTCTACCAGACGAGAACAGTAAAGACATCAGACTTAAGAACTAAGCCTAAGTATCTTGGTAAAGTAGGAGCTGAGAAGACCTTATTTAACATTGATAAAGTATCTAGTGATCATGATAAGGTGTATATCTTCGAAGGTCCTATTGATGCATTCTTTGTACGTAACTCAGTAGCTGTTGCTGGTATTACTGAACGAGGAAGATCATTTACTAAGAGGCAAGAAGAGCAGTTAAATGGTACTCTTAAATGGTATGATAAGGTGTGGATACTCGATTCTCAGTGGGGTGATAGAGCATCCATGATAAAGTCAGAGGCTTTACTTAACCAAGGAGAGACCGTGTTTATATGGCCTGAAACGTTAGGTAGGAAGTATAAAGACTTCAATGACCTTGCTATTGCAGCTAATAAAGATGAGATTAGCTGGGAATGGATACAAAAAAATACCTTCGAAGGACTCGAAGGTATTGTTAAGATGTCTGAGGTAAAACGTTTCAATAATCTTTAAACGCCTCGGAGAGAAGCATCACCAGACTGAGCAAGGTAACCACGCATTGTCTCGTTAAGAGCAGCAAGGTCAGTAGCTACTTTAGAAACACGACGTTGTTCGGCAGCCATTTTGTCGAAAAGTGAATCTGGCTCAGCATTACCAAGAGCGTATGCAATTGAATCTGGGTTAGAAGCATCATTAAGCTTAGCAAGGAAAGCATCTCCATCAGCAATCCAGCCTTGAAGTGTAGCAACCATCTTTGCATTGATCTCACCTTGAGCTGCAGCAGCCTTAATAGCTGGATCTTCCTCAACTACATCAGCAGTAGCCTCTGGATCAGCTTCAACATCTACATCAAACTCATCTGGAGCTGTATCAGCTTCAAGTGCGTCTTCAAACGCTTCTTGCTCAGCTGTATTTTCCTTAATAACCTGTGCGAATCTTTTACCGAAGTTCTTCATGTCAATATTTAGTCTCTGGTATAAATATTACTATATGAATGGGGCAAATAATCGAATTTCTACAAGGTTTAATGATAATCCTATCAATCAGCTGATGGATACGACCAACCAGCAGAAAAAATATAAGGATGAAGAAAAAGAACAGAAGGCTCCACCTACTCTCCCATTTGAGTTAGAACACATTTTATCTAAAATTGGTGATACATTCATCAGTCTTACGGAGATTCGTCGTATGCTAGATAATGTTAGTCATAACGCTTCTGTAGATGATGAAGACGTTAAGGCGATGCAAGATAAGATTGACCAAATCAACAATCTTGTATTGGGTCTTGATGAAGACCTTGGCAAACTTTCACTTTAGTAGTTGATTATAGTTATTTAGCATTTATACTATAGGTATAATGTTAAGATCACTCATTACAACAGCTGCAGTATCAGGACTCATTGCTTATGGCCTCTCTCAATGGGTAGAGTTCTGGAAATGCTTCTCTCTTGTTACTGGTATTCAGTTCGTTGTGTTTTGGATCATTAATACACGTTTTCAGGTAGATAAAGATAAGCTCTATGCTGAGTTTGATGAGAGTATTGAAGGTGTTCTCAATATGTCACGTATGGCTGTAGATTGTCCATGCAATAATCACGTATTCGAAGAGGAAATCTTTGTAAATGGTGATAATACCCATAGATGCCCTAAATGTAAGAATAAAATCAAGCTAGACTGCCCTGTCCGTGCAGTTCTCCTCACTGATCCAGGTGAGGTTACGGATTCCTTATAAGGAACTCCGATATAATTAGGTATGAGCAACAATAAAGGCTATACCAAAAAGACAGAGATAAAGAGCTTCGTAGAAGCTGAAGAGATTGAGCTTGCAACTAAGATTGCAAATGCTCTCGTTAATGAAGAGTCTAATGCATACATTGTGCACTTGACTAAGAAGCTTGATGCACTTAAAACTGCACGGTTGAGGAAGCTACTCTAAAAGGAACTCTGATATAATTAGGTATGACAATGAAACACGGACGATACACGGTAAAGGTTGAGATAACCGGTAATGATATTAACGATACAGTTACTATGGATTACTACCCAACTGAAGAGATGACAGTAAAGCAAGTTATGGAGAAGTTTGATTACTGGAATGCTAAATCCTCAAAAGTTATCAGTGTAAGGCGTGTCGCTTAATAGGAACTCTAATATAATAAATAATATGACTGATAATAATAATAAAATCGAAATGCAACTTAAAGACGGTACTACTGAGTACTGGGATCATCAAACGTTTGCTCGTTGGGCTTCTCTTATTGAGGGTATCCAGACGGTAGATCAGAAGCTTCAAGATGCTAATGTACCGGATACCGACAATAAATGGATCAAGCCTCTAGCTTTTGAGAAGTATATTCAAGAACGCTTTCACTCGATGCTACGTGATACTGAAGTAGAGCATCGCATTGGTAATATCTAAAACTTTCCTCGTTGTTCATATTAAGAGAGCCGGCTTACGCCGGCTCTTTTTATGTTGGGGTAGGTGTCGAAGCGCTTGGAGTAGGTACACCACCACCTCCCCCACCATTAGGATTAGTTGGTGTCATTGTCGGGGTAGGAGTTGGTGAAGCTGTTACTGATGGTGTTGGAGATGGGTCTAATGATGTATCGAGAATATCAACATCGATACTTGTAAGTATACCATCCAATGTAAGAGTCATTGTCTCTGGACCTTCTGTAATGCTATCTTCAAGAGCACCGATAAGAACGCTAGCTTCATTACTATTAATAGTAAAGTCACCTGTTAAATCTTGATCAATATCATCTTCATCAATACCGGTAATGGTGTAAGATATATCAGTACCGTCATCAATACCAGTTGTGTAGAGAGTAATGAGAACATCATCACCTTCTTCAATTTCTGTATTACTTGCAACAAGTGAGAACGTTGGTGTTGTTGACGTATCATTAATTGTTACATTAGATGAAACGCTGAGACCATCAAGAGTAATAGTCATTACCTGTGAACCTTCTGTTGAACCGTCCTCTACAGCCGTAATAGTAATTGTATCTTGCTCATTACTAATAGTAAAGGTACCTGTTAAGGATTCATTAATATCAGCAGACTGAATACCAGTAATTGTATATGGTATAACAGTACCTTCAGCAACGTTTGTAGTATAGAGACCAATTGTTAACGTATCCCCTTCATCCATTTGATTACTGAAAGGTACGAGACCATAAATTGGATTCGGTGTCGGTGATGGGCTTGGTGAGCTACTTGGAGAAGGAGCTGGTGTATTACTTGGTGTAGGAGATGGGTTAATAGATGTATCATTAATTGTTACATCTGATGAAATACCAAGACCGTCGAGAGTAATAGTCATTGTCTCACTACCTTCTGTTACAAGATCAGCATAAGCAGAAAGAGAAATGGTGCCGATACCACTATTAACAGTAAAGTCACCTGTTAATGGCTCATGAAGATCACTTGAATCAATACCGGTAATTGTATAAGGTACAGTTGTACCGTCAGCAACGTTAGTTGTAAAGAGACCAACTGTTAAATCACTACCCTCATTAACTTCATTAAAGTATGGAACAAGAGCATAAATCGGACTCGGTGAGCTGCTATTTGATGGGGTGACTGAAACGGATGGAGCTGGTGTATTACTTGGTGTTGGTGTTGGATTTATTGATGTATCGTTAATTGTTACATCTGATGAAATACCGAGACCGTCAAGAGTAATGGTCATTGTCTCATTACCTTCAGTTATATTATCAGCATAAGCAGAGAGTGAGATTACATCTTGATCATTATTAATGGTAAAGTCACCTGTTAATGGCTCATGAAGATCTCCTGAACCAATACCTGTAATTGTATAAGGAATAACTGTACCGTTAGCAACGTGTGTAGTAAAGAGACCAACTAACAAATCATCACCCTCATTAACTTCATTAAAGTATGGAACAAGAGCATAAATTGGATTTGGTGTTGCAGATGGGCTTGGGAGAGCCGATTGCGATGGGTTAGGAGTATTACTTGGGGTAGCTGTAATAGTCGAAGGTGGTGTACTAGTCGGTGCGTTAGGAGTATTACTTGGGGTAGCTGTAATAGTCGAAGGTGGTGTACTAGTCGGTGTTCCAGTTGGAGTTTCGGTAGGAGTCCCGGTAGGAGTAGCCGTAACAGTACTTGGTGGTGTCCCTGTCGGTGTTCCAGTTGGAGTACTGGTCAAAGTAGGAGTCGGGGTAGGGGTAGGATACGATGCGGCAGGAGTGCTACTCGATGTTGGTGTTTGTGTAGGAGTAGGAGTACCACAAGGCGTAGAGCTCGCAGTAGGGGTAGGGTTAGGAGTACCAGTCGGAGTTGGTGTTGACGTTTGTGTCTGTGTAGGTGTCTGTGTTGGTGTTGGTGTTCCAGTCGGTGTAGGATCTAAACATACCATAGGACAGTTGAGAGTATATCTCCAGCCTGGTTTATCATGAACAGGAGATTGAATTGTAACAAGCGCTTCTTTCTCATTAAAGAGTGATTCAACAGACTCTATCATTCCTTCTGTAGTTGTATCAACAACAGGGTAACCATCATCAGCAAGAGTGGTACCAGAAAAATCAATATCCTCTTTAATTAACGCATCAATAAATACTTGTCTCTTATAGCCACCATATACATAAGCAGCATTACCAACAAAGCCTGTATCAATAATAACACTACCTTTGTAAGTTACAATGAAACGATCCGGACCATCCTCAACATCATACTCAAGCATAACACAACGATTATTGTTATTAGTAGGAGTAACAGATGGAGTCTGGGTCTGAGTAGGTGTCGGTGTACCTGTACCAGTAGGTGTAGGTGTATGTGAAGGTGACTGTGAAGGAGTTACTCCAATAGACGTACTCGAGGTAGGAGTCACAGTTGGTGTTCCTGTTGGAGTACCAGTTGGAGTACCTGTTGGGGTACCTGTTGGGGTACCGGTTTGTGTCGGTGTTGGAGTAAGAACTTCAGAGCTACTTGGAGTAACTGATGGAGATGGAGACGAGCTTTGTGAGCTCGTTGATGGTGATGGGGAAGGTGAAGATGAAGATGAAGCTTGACTAAATGGTGTAACAGTAGACCAAGCAGCTGGAGTATATCCATCAAAGCCAATCTCAAGAACACGATCTGCTTCACCAGGAGCCATAAAGACTTGCTGATTCAAGAGTGAGCCATCTGTATACCAAGCCAAGTCAGCACCAGATGAATCCTCATCAAGAATAGCACTAAGTGGATTAAAGGAAATAGAATCATCTGCTGGATCAATAGCAATCTGATAAGGAAGGTTCCATGGAGTGTTATAAATCTTACCATCAGGACCTTCAACAGAGAACATACTAGCAGGCTGTCTACCCCATGTATTGTGTCTGTCAACATCTGAACCAGTATAACCAGCAGTCATTGCACTGTAGATGGTATATGGGTAAGGAATCTCAGTTACACTATCATCTGATGTATCAATCTTAAGAACACTACGAGCGTGAGTACCGTGAGAGTAAATGCAGCCATTAGAAGCAAGAACACCACCCTTATACTTGTTCCACTGAGGACAGCGCAAGTAGAAGTAATCAGTATTAGCAGATGTTGTAGTATCGTAATCAGCATTACCAGTAAGAGCTGTACCAATAAAGGAAATAGAGTCGTCGTTAAGATCAATAACTTGAACTTGACTCGCACCGTATGGGATACCATAGATCTTATCATTACCACCATTAACAGCGCCCCAGTAAGAACGATAGATAAAAGGAAATACAGCTTCATCAGCAGCAGCTAGTGAAGTTCCACGAGCTGTTTCGAATGGGTCTGTCGGTACTGTATAAGTGAGAGAAGTAACAGCTGACTCATTACCATTTGCATCGAATGTGAACTTCTTAGTAGACTCAGATCCACTATAAGATGTCATATAAGCAGCACCAGCACCGTTACCGTTATCTTGAAGAGCAATACCTCTTGTTTGAAGACCGTAGCCAACATTAATATAATCTACAGTAACGTTAGAAGGGTCTTCTGTATTAACAATAAGTGGACCGTATGCAGCGTGAGGAGCAGCATAAATGCGCTTATTAGAAGCATATACAGCTCCTACCCATTTCTGGTTACTTGTAGATATGCCAGTTACACTATAAAGGGTTTGCGAATCGTCACGTGGATCTGTTCTTACAACATCAGTAGCAGCATAAGGAATTGAGTAGTGGTAGCTGTTATGGTCTGTTACACTACCACGGAACTGAATCAATGTACCGTTACTGATATCATTACCAATAAAGGTATACTCTCTATCAGGAATATTGTACTGCTTAAATCCTGTCATGTCGTAGGAAGTAAGCTCATAACCAGTATTAAAGCCAGCAGCAGTATCTGCATCCTCAATTAACTTATTAATGTCGTTGTGAGTACGGAGGTTAACAATACTATCAACTCTATTAGTCGTATAAGTTGGTCCAAGGAAAATAAGCTCGTCATCAATGAGAGCGAAGTGAGGTGTGCCTGAATCACCGGCAATTAAACCTTCTCTCCAAGCTTGTAAGTCAGTATCAATTGGATTACCATACATCATCTTACCAAGATCACCTGTTTGGTAACTATTTGGAGAAGCATCAAAACCAGCAATACCCTCTTCACCAACATCAATAGAAGTTGCACGTGAAATAAGAGACTTCTCTTCTTGGTCAGTATGTATAATAGGGAAGTCGTCAGTAAAAGAAAAGCGTCCAGGTAGGTATGCAGGTAGAGTAATTTGACTTGGATCAAGATACTTGTAGAAGTCTGGTGGAAACACTTTAAGTGGTTCAATCTCTGAAGGAAGATCACTATCAAGAACAGCTACATAATAATCACCGTTAGCAGAGCCCATTCCGTGATAAGCATTTGCTGTAATTACTCGATCGTATCTAACGTTATTTCTATCGTAAAAATAAACAATCTTATTAACAGGTAATACATAGTGCCTTGCAAAAACCATGTGTCTTGGTGTAATAAGAGCACCACCCATTCTTGTACCAGCAACACCACCAACATCGTTATTGTTTAAAGGAGAAATACCTGTAGAACCAACAAGAGCATGCATCCAGTTATCAGTTGTTCTGGTCATTGTTGCTGCATTACCCAAATTATTGAACATCGGCTTATCAGTCGATGCATCATATCCGTTAATTGCTGTAAATACAGATTCGTTAACTACGGTTTTTAAGTCTCTGGCCATTTTATTATTAGATGTCTAAGTTTGTGAATACGATTTTACGAAGTGTTTCATGTTGCTGTGTAAGACCGCAAAGGTATTCATCTTCTACACCACATGAAAGAGTATAGAACGGGCAACCAACTGTTATATTCCAGTTAGATGAGGAAAGGGGCTCGAACACTTCAACAAGTGCTCTAGATGTATCAGTATCTTTATAGATTGATGTTTCAACTGTTAATGTATTACTAACATATGGGTAACCATCTGGTGCAAGGTCAGTTGCTGGGTAACTGCCATGATTAGCAGATGAGAGTAAACCTGTAATGAATGTAGATCTTGATGCACCACCATAGTTAAATGATTCATTACCGATAAAGCCTGAATCGTGTTTAACTTCATTATCTAATGTAATAATAAAGCGATAAGGATCACCTGTAGTAGAGTAATCTACATTTACGTCACCAATAAATGCTGACATTTGGTATAAGAAAGTACTAGGATAAAAGCCTTCTGGTGAACTTACTGGTACACCACATGCACCATCAGCACAACCAACATGAGGCTCCATTCCTAAGAATGGAAGTATAGGTCTATCTTCTCGTGCTGGTACACCTTGAGGATCTGGTCCGAGAGCAGATAAATTATTAGTAAAAGGTGTTATTGGTGTAAATTCTAATGCACTCTCTTGGATGCTATTCTGATTACCTTCAACGTGGAAGCCATCAATAACAATCTCACCAGTTACAGTAGCTGCATTAACTGGCTTAACAAAGGAAACACCTGGTCTGTATCTTGTACCACTATCAAAGGTGAGGTTAACATCTTGCTTAAGGATAGGAGTAAAAAACTCTTCACCTTGTTTCTTATAGTCAACAGTTAATGTTCTACCATAGTTACCAAGTCTTGCTCTAACTGTCTTCTTACCTTCTTCGATAAGTTCAAAAGCTGATAATGACTCAGTAGAAACAATATTACCATCAGCATCTCTAACATGAACACCATTTGGCACTACAGCAGATAAACCATCTCTAGTATCACCACTACCATAATCATCAATAGGTTCGCCAAATGCTCCTAAAGTATCAAAACCTACACCAAGAATCTTACCACTTAAAGGTTCTGCTTTAGAAGTAAGGTCATATGTACCTGTAAAACCTAAATCAGGACCAACACCACCACCAGCTACTGCTGAAAGAGCATCTTGAAGAAACATACAAAAACCAATCTCATCTCCTGGTGCAGCATTAGATAGTTCATATGTAAATGACCAAATAATATCATACTCAGGAGACATACCTTCTTCGAAAACAGCTACAGCAGCTGCATCGGTAGGGAGACCAGTTGGATATACCATACACTTATTTAATCGTGTGTATGGGCTTTACAAGAGATAAATTACATTCCCCACTCAAACTTGACCATTCCTGGAGCTGTGTGACCAAAAGATCCACCATGAGCGTGATTTGAAGCACCAGGCGCGCCAGCACCACCCCAGAATGAAGCATTACCATTAACCTCTTCATCACCACCGTCGTTTGTATCTTGACCACCAAAGGCGCCAGAGAGCATATGTACTGCGAGAATGTGATCGTCAGTTGGGTCAGAAGAACCACCATTTGCAGTAAGTGTTTCAATCCAAGTCCAATAGTCTGGCATTGAAGCTCCGAATGAACGAGCAAGTTCAACAGTCAAACCACTTGACAAGTAAGAAATATAAGAGTCATTACCTGGTGTCATTGATGTTGTAACACCGTCACCAACAAAGTAATCGATTGTTGTTCCAATAGGAGCTGAAAGAATACCGTATACAGTAGCAGCTGCACCACCTGCTCTACTACCACCAGTAGAACCAGATCCTGTTACCCAGAACTTTGTGTAAGTTGCTTGAGTTGTAAATGACCCAGCACCAGCTGTATCATAAGCTACAAAACCAGGAACTGGAGCAGCAATAATAACCTCATCAGCTAGAGGTGAGAAAGAATCACCTTCAGCAACTGGAGTACCATCTACTGTAGCCTTAAGACCATTTTCAACCTTGAAGGTTGGAGTAGCAGTATTGTCTGGAAGAGCTTTAATAAATACAAAGCCATTAGCACTTTCATCCGGAAGATTAAAAGTAGTATGACCAGCATTAGCACCATATGTATCACCAATAACAGCAGAGAGATCAGGATAATCAGCTCCAGCAACTGTCTGACCATCTGCTAGCAACCAACCAGTAGGCATTGCAGTAAGAGCAGCAGACTCAACCATACCACCAACTGGAACTGTACCTGCAGAAGAGTTAAAAAAGACAGTAGCGTTAGATTGAGGAGCAGCCCATTTAAGATTACCTGCTGTATCAACTTGAAGGTAGCTATTAGCACCACCAAGACCACCAGTTGGAAATTGATAATCAACAGCATTGATATTCAAGTTCTGAGGCAAATAAAGGTGTGAAGTAGAATTAGGGGTAATTCGATTAGTCTTAATCTGTGTACCACTCAAAGAAATCTTACCATCAATAAGTTCAATTGAGTTACCAGTAATATCTACTGCACCACTCAAGTGTTGTGATGAAAGAGTACCAACAGCAAGTGTACCTTCTGCATCATTAACGATAATAGAACCATCAGCAGCTTCAAAGAGAACAGCAACACGATCCCAACTATTACCATTCTTAGAATATAGTGTATTGGTTACAGTATTAAAAGCAAAGTCACCATCAGCTCCTTCTGTTATTGTTTCATGGTTAGCAGATGAACCGAGAAACTTATTACCGGTAATTAGACCACCAAGAGTTGAACCATCCCCAACAAATAGTCTTTTACTATCTGTAGTAAAACCAAGTTCACCTTGATCAAGTGTAATAAGTTGACGATCTACATCTGTACCGCGACGTACAAGAAGCTTAAGAAGAGTGTTTTCGAGAATTTCGATTTTCTTTGACATGATTTTTAGAATTTAAAGACTGGAATTGCAAAATTACCTTTATTACCAGAAGCAATCTGAATAAAGCCAGCAGATGAAAGAGCAACAGCAACACTATCGCCATCAGCGTTACCAGAGAGTACATTTACAATTGCTTCACTACCTGGAGCTTCAGCATCCATAGAACCGAAGAAGATCTCACCACCGCCAGATGTGTCAGTACCGGAAAGGTTTTGTTCAATTGAACTACTTGTTGAAATAACACGACCGGTAGAATCATACTCTGAAGTATTAAATGGATGCATTACGGCACCACCAATAATTTCAAGTCTAAGCTCTCCTGTACCTGGTGTCTTTTGAAGACCATTACCAAGAGCAGACAAAGCAATAGCATCAGCACCAACTGTATCATCACCAGCATAAGCAAAGTCAAGCTTATTGCCATCAAATGTAAATGCTTCAGTAACATCAACACCAATTGGATCACCACCAGCACCGCTGAGACCTAAACTAATATCACCTGAGCTGAGATAGAGTCTAGATGATTCAAGTTGACCTGAACCATTAACAAAAATAGTTGAACCATCAACTGCTGCAGAGAGACCAGTTGATGTAATCTCAATACCACCATTAGGTACTACGAAATCGGAAGCAACCTTATCGATTGTAATACCATTATCCTTAAGCTCAAGTACACCAGCATCATATTCAAGAGTAGTACCATCGACCCTTGTACCAATAAATGCCCATGCACTAAGTTGAGCAGCATCTGTACCAGAAAGCTGATATAGAAGGTTATCTTCATATACCATATCACCAGTAACAGCCTCAGTAAGGTCTGTTCTTGTACCAATATACATTGGTGGGTGATTCTTAGCACCTACTACATTACCACCTGAGAGGAATCCATCACCAACAAATACTCTCTTTGAGTCTGTTGTGTAACCAAGTTCACCCTGTTCAAGGACTACACTCTCACGTTGAGCGTCTGTACCTCTTCTTAATTTAAGTTTTACGATTTCGATATCTGGCATTTTTCTAAAATGTTAAGCTGTTCGTTCCCAGACATACATACCGAATGCTGGAGGAAGATTGTTATGAGATTGACCACCACCGGCAGTTGTAGATTCTAGTGAAATGGCATAATCAGCATTCTTATGACTACCAACTCTCTGGCCTCCTGTAGGGTTTGGAATGCCTGTATAGTCTTTATGATCTACTACCGTCTCGTGAGTGTGAGCTGCAAGTTCATTTACTGTTAAGGTATGCTCATATTCACCAGCTGTGTCTGTATCACCTGATGTTACTGTATGAGTTGCACCATTAATGTCAGTACCAGTACCAACACCAGCAATAAATTGACCTTCTGCAACTTGAGTCCAAGATGTACCAGCCATACGAGATCCAGGGTTGTTATTGTCTTTAGAGAAGAATAACGAACCAACAGGGTAGATAACATCAGCAATGGCAGAAGCAAAGTTAGCACCAAGCGTACCACTCACCTCAATACCTTCTCCTTCACGACCAACAGATAAAGCACTTTTATTACCGAAACCATCATAGATGTCGGCTTTACCAGAAGCTGGGAGAGGAGCACCTTCTGCATGAAGAACACCAACGTAAGTCTCAGAGATGTTGGTATTAGTTAGTGATTGACTTGCCATACTTATATTTAATACAGCAAGATGGATAAGCAATTAAATTTCTATAATTCCAGCAGAAGTATAAGAAGGTTGAACTTTAGATCCAACACCAGGTTGTACAAAATTCATTAACCTATCTTGTAGTTCATATACGAGAGCAAAGCAACGATTAAGAACACCTGTAAGGTTCTCTTCATTACCATGAACATATAGATTCTCAAGCTCTTGAATTAAGAACTTATCAAACTCAACATTATAGTCGTAATCATCAAGCTCAAGAACATCATCTACATACTTACCGGTAAATCTACCAATAATGTTATTCTTAAGAGTTAATGTATCGTTAACTACTTTAAAGAGTTCAGTATTAACAACAGACTGTTGAATGAATGAATCTGTATTCAAAGAGAAAGCAGCACTACCGTAGTTAGCATAGTTTTCATCTTTAAGAACTCTCTGATAAGCAGTATGGGTAGGTTCATTAAAGAAGTACAATCTACCATCAGTAAGCATGATAGCTCTATCTGTACCATCTTGGGTTGGGAAGATGTTAAAGTTGTTAATGTTATAATCAAGAAGACCATCAACTGTAGTAGAGCTACCTGAAGAGTTAAGATTCCAGAAGAAGTTAGCATCAGCAAAGTTAGCATTAGTAAAGTTCCACCTGTTATTAGTAAAGGCGTCTTCACTTGGTCGTAGAAGGTAAAGTCTCTCACTTCTAAACTTACCGATAACCTCTTCAGGTCGAGTCTTGAACTTTTTATAAACAGTCAAGTTGGTTGAGAAATACCAGAAGTTACTATCTGTACCTGAGAATGTAACATCATTAACTACCTCTTCATCACCAAGCTTATCTTTAAGAGTTACTTTCTCTTTATCTTTAAAACTATCTCCACTAAAGCGATATAAGAAGGCTGTTCTATTTGTAATGTTATCAGTTGTTACATCTTTATAAGTTACAACATAGAAAGTACCAAAGTCAGGATCAAATGCCATACCACCAAATGTCTCAGTTCTAAGATCAATAGAAGTAATACGTGAGGTAAAGTTAAAGTCACTATCAAACAACTTAACGCAGAAGTTACCAGAATCAAGCACAGCAACCTTATCATCGTAAGCAGCAAGCTTTGTAGGACGCAAGAACTTTGTCTGACGCTTACCATCACCAAAACCACCAACTAGCTCAATATAGTTTCTCTTATTCTTAAGAGCAGAGTCGTTGTTTTGATAACCTTCAATATCATACTTAAGTACTGTATTATTACCAGTATCAGAAACATATAGAAACTTATTGGTTGAAGCAAGACCACCAAGTTCAGCAAATGCTAAGTCGTTTTCTTCAGTTTCATAACCTGTAGAATCTTCAATAATCTTAATAGATGTACTTGAACCTGTTAAAGATATAAGGTTAGAAGATGTACAACAGAATAAAGAGAAGTTATTTGAATCATCATAATCTACCTGAGCAGTAGCATCAACAATATAACCAAAAGCACTTAAGAAGTTGTTATCAGCGAACTTTACATTAGACTTAAATCTTGGATTATTTTGATCACTAACATTAATCTCAAAACCCGTTGAATAGGTATTTGGTGCTGATGCATATGTAATGGTATCAGTAGCAGGTAGTTTATTAGAAGAAATAAACATACGAGAGTAGGCAAATGTATTATTCTCTCTAAGCTTATCTAACTTAAACTTAAATAGATCAAAATTAAAGTTATCATTAAGACTGAAAAGACAATCACTCTCTTTATTTGGAAGAATGTTTGGACTATCTGCAATTACTCTATCCTGAAAGTATGTTGTATAGAAGAGATCAGTAGCATATGTAGACTTCGGTGAAAGAGTCTTACCAGTACTTACTTCGGTAGCAACACCATCCTTTAACTGAGCATAACCGCTAAAGTCGGCTCCTGTTAAAGTGAACAAGCTACCATCTGTATAGATCTTTTTGTATGTTGTATAATCAATCATCTTAATACGTTTTAAAAATTACATCATTGATCTTAACACCAACTGGTGCAAAGCTATTAGCTTCAGCAAGTATAGATGTCTTAATCTGTTCCCTAACAGCTTCATCTGTAATCTTGAGATTGCGAACTACAATGTCAATGTTCTTAGAAGAGTTAGTTCTGTTAAACTTGAAGAACTGCTGAATCTCTGTCTTTGAAGTTCTTTGACCTGCAGGTATAGAAAGTACAATATCATCAATCTTCTTCTCAAGCAAGAATAGGGCATAAACCAACTCAGTGCTAATTGCTTCATTATAGATATATGGGTTAGCAATTGTAAGATCTTTGCAATAGTAATAACCAGGTTGTTTCAAGTATGTTGAAAGATCCATATTACTCTGGAAACCAGCAGTACCCATAAAGAACTCATCACTAAAGACATCTTGAATGAGATACTTACCAGGAGAGAAGGTTTGGTTCTCATAAAGTACACCATTTACATAGAGTGAAGCATTACCTTGTTTAGTATCAAGTCTATAAGTAAAGTTGTAGAAGCCAGCTTCGAATACAGTCGGATCAAATACAATATTCTGTGTAAGAATATCTTCTGTATTGAGATAGTTCCTTAAGGTAAGCTTAAAGTCAATAGACTTGGCATCATAGTTATGTGTAAGTGTATTATAGTTAGTGAGCTTCTTACCAGCAGTATTACTTGCAAGAGTACCTTCAATACCAAAAGCATCTAGTACTGGAGCTGTACCCTTAACACCATACAAGTTGTTATCAGGACCTTCAGCAAGGAAGATTGGATAAGTTACCTGCTCCCCATTAACATACTCATTAACCCAATCCACTGAAATGAATTGACCACCTGAAAGAGTTGTAATATCAGTTAATTGTTCTGATACTAATACTTCATCAATAGAACCTGAAAGTTCAAACACACCACTTGTATTGAATATATAATATTCATCAGATTTAATAGTATAGATCTTATCTTCTGCTACAACAAAGTCCTTAACACCACCCTTAAGGAAAGCTTCTGGAGCATCATCAAGGTTATGCTTAACAACATAAGAAGATACTTGATAGAATACTGTATTGTCATTCTCCCAGTTCTTATTCTTACCTACAAGCTTATATGTATTATCATTATACTCTAGAACATTATCATAAAGACAAAACTCGTTCTTATATACATCAAACTCTTCTGCAGTAACATCAGTAACTTCAAAGGTATCTAGATCGAAGCGCCTTACCTGTTGATCAGAAGAGATAAAGTCAATGTGTTCATGATTCTCATAGAAGCCATAGTAATCAAGAATCTCTGAACCACACTCAAGCTTAATCTTATTACCTTGTGAGTTAACCTTATAAAATAAGTTACCAGCTGTAGTTACAACATAATCATCAAGAGCACTTCTCTTAAATACATTCTTAATCTTTGTCTTGAAGTCTACCTTATTAAGAAGAGTAAAGTCAGTATTGTAAATGTAAAGAGTATTCTCACTAACAACATGTACAAATGGTGTAACTGTCTGATCTTGGAATATACCAAAACCTCTATTAGTATTATTACCAAGAAGAGAGAAACCATACTTATGGTTAGGGTCAAGATACATGTTAAAACTAATAGTAAAGTTCTTAGTTTCATCTACCTTCTTAGATACATCAAAGCATGTGAAGTTAGTTCCATCAAAGGTAAATTCAGAGCCTCTATAGTCGTTACAAATGTTTTCTGTCTCACCTCTAACTGTTTTAGATGTTGTATAACTATCAAAGCTAGATACTAATGGTGTAGAGCTTTCTACAATATTACGAACATCAGCATTACCAATACGCTCATACTTAACTTTAGTATTTGGTGTAATAGCAGCATCACTCTTCTTATCAAAGAACTTCTCTTTACCAAGAACAAGGTCAGATACATCAAAATCAATACCATCAACACTATCCAAGAAGGAAGGGCTAAAGTAAGAAGTAGCAGAAAGAGCAGCTTCTTTAGAGATCTTATCTGGGTAGTAATAACGATCAACCCAAAGTCCCTTTTCACCAAGAGTACCACCACTTAACCATGTGCAGAGATAACGACCATTATCATATTGAGTTGTATTCTTACGCTTAACTAAAACCTTATCAGAAAGCTTAGGAGTAGGACCAGCAAAAGCACCATTAAAGACAAACTGTGAATCATTCACATTAAGCTTGTCATATGGATACATAGATGATGGAGCAGTAAAGTGTGTATCAGAACCATTTGTTACAAATACATCTTTATCATAGAAACTATAGTTAAGATTAATCTTATTAAGACCTTTTTCTTGATCTACACCAGTTTCAATATTGTAATACTCTCTAGGATCAACACCAAGACCAACCTTACTATCAACCATGCTAGAACCACGCTTAACAAAGTTAAACTCTGAGCGGTTAGTATCAAGAGCAAAGTAGTTAACAGGAAAACTGTCAGAAGAGATAGTATTGTAGTTTGTAGTAAACATGTACTGACCTTCTTCATCAGTATTACTATTCTCACCATCAAGTATAAGGTTAGTAGTTTTGAAGTTATTGTAACTTGCAAAGCTCTTATTAATAAACTCTTTGTTTTGATCTAAGTTGTAGTTAACATGAATAAGGTTATTAATACTACGGTTAAGATCACCGGATAAAAATGGCTGAAGGGTAAGTTCACCAGCACTTAAGGTAACAACTTGAAGCTTGGATTCGTAAAACTTATAAAGTTGGAGATAACCGTCATCATCAAGAACATAGCGAAATACATCTGCACGCTCTCGTTCAATATTCTTATACTCATCTGTATTTTGGTAGAATACAAACTTATCAACATCTGTATTGTAGTTAAGATAGTAATCAAAAACACCATTGTTATGCTTAATACGGCAAAGGTTATTGTTGAGAGCTTCAATCTCGAAGAAGTAGTTATTCTCAAAAAATCCTGTTTTACCGAGTGGCTGAATGCCAATAGCTTTTTGTGAATCTGTAAAATCTTGTGTACTCTTGAAAATGTAGAAGTATTCATCTGGAGCATTAGCAGGTCGCTCAAAGCCAAGGGTTGTTACTAATGATGTAGACTGATCTTGTTCTAATGATGAAACAGATATAAAGTTCGTAAGCTTATCTCTATTTGTAAGGTAGTAGGAGCTATAGTTGTTAATGCTACTATCTTTAGCATTGGTAAAGGCATCAATCTTATTAACAGTAAAACCTTGCTCCAAAGTAGATTTTGCCTGTTTTACAGAGATATACCTATCCTGATATTCAGCCTGAGGAAAGGATACTGCTGAAGTAGAATGAGTAAAGATGTTGGCCATTATACTTATTTAATGGCAAAGTCTGCTTATACAATCAGTTATTTAGATAAGTTACGTATGTACGACCGTCAAATTTAGACTCAAGGTTAGCTACTGTATTAGAACCTGAAGCACCAGTCATTTGAGTAGACTGAATACCAAGCTTTTGAATATTGTCATAGTAACTTTCTCTTACAAGCTTGATTGGCTGGAAGATATTAGCATAGAACCCATTATTGTAATGTACAAGGAACTGTGCTGTTAGAGAAGTAGCAAAAGAGCTTGTAAAGGTATCATAAGTATGCTCATAACTATCAAGAATAGTACCACCAACTTTACCATAGAGCATTTCATTAAAGATAGACTCTTTCTTATAGTTAAAGACGAGATCTTTCTGATTGAAGTTTACATCAGATCCATCACCCCAGTTAATGTCAAGAGTAAGTGCCTGATTAGCTTCTTCCTCAATACCAGTTAAGATGAATGTAATAGTAGGGTCACCTTTAAAGGCAATTTCCTCTTTAAGAACATCAGTATTCTCAGTAGTAGCAGAAAGGTTAATATAAATGGTACTCATTAGATTGTAAGGGTAAAGTTATCTTCATCTCTTGTAAATGTACCACCATTAGCAGAGATAGAACCGAAGTTTGACTTATCGCCAAATGTAGTTGTACGTGCAATATTATTTATTGTCTCATATCTATTTGAATCGATAGCACTCAAGGAATTGTCAACAAGCTTGAATGAAACATCAACAAGGTGAGTAAAGTCGTTCATATCATTAGCAATGTATGTCAACTTGAAGAGGTCATTTCTGCTATTGTAAGCAATAGTAGGGGTATGAATAGATGTAGGAACGTAGTTACGATATGTATCAAGAGCATCATTAAGTTCAAAGTCAGTAACTGAGTTACCAACATCCTTACGAGGATAGATCAAACGTGACTTATTAGTATCAATAGAGTATTCGTAAATCTCTGGGTAGTAAGCTTTATAGTTATCAGCATCATTAGTACACTCACCATCTTGTCTAAACTTACCAAAGTAAATCTTACCTGTCTTTTCTACATAGAACCTATTAGTAAATGTATCAGTGTTATCAGCACTACTTGCAGAGTAGTAAGTATTAACAGTTCTTGGATTTACAAACTCACCATCATCATACTTGATCTTATCTACAAGGAGACCTGACTTAGTCTCGAGGAAGATTGTATTCTGAATAATGTCAAAGTCTACAAGCTCATTATTAATTTGAGATTGAACAGCTGTAGAGTATTTGCTAATTAGTGGTGCAAGAGCAGCTGAAAGTTTCTCTGATGTAGAATAAGTACCATTCTTAATGTATAGTGTACCATCTAAAGTAGCCTTCTCTTCATTAGTAAGTGAAGTAGTACTTGAAGAGAGGTTAGAGAGAACTGAGCTAGCTCTTTCATCAACAGAGTCAACAAATAGTAGGTTATCACCATATACAAAGTCGTTTGGAAGCTGCACATCATCTGAAAAGAAGCCACCATCATAATCTTTATAGCCAATACCAGCAGAAAGGTAGTATTTAACATCTGGGAAGAACTCATCATTCTGATCTACAGTAGCATCAGCACGAATCGTGTAGTGTGAGTTACCATTAGCATTGTCAGGAAGCTCTTTACCATCAAGGAAAGTAAGAGCACCACCATCTCTATACAATGGTACAATATTTCTTGAATCTTGAATAAGATCTTGATATGGGTAAAACTCTCTCATGTAGAAATACATAGGATTGTCTAATTCATCAAATCCATTAGTATTTGTACTTAAACCAGATCTAAATGTATTACCATTTTGACCAGTTAAGCTATAGTTGAAAGATGCACCTTCAAATTGATCAAAGAATACGTGACCATTTAAAAGTAAGTTCTTAACTGTATTGGAGATATCTTCTGCTCGTGGTTTAAGAGGCTCAGCCTTAAATAAGGCATACTCATTACCATATACATCTGTCTGATGCTTTGAAACGAGACCCTCATTATAGAGATCAGTAAAGTTAAGCTTATAACTGATATCATTAAGATCTTTAAGCTGTGTAGTGTTACGTTCTTTAGTAGTAAAAGATTCGAAAGTAGTTACCTTATTTGTGGTCTTTGGATCACCAGCAGTAAAACCACTTGAAACGTTTCTTGTATTACCACGATGATCAAATTTGTAATATACAGGATAGTCAGCTTGTGGGTTAGTTGATACATTACCAAACTTAGCAGGATCTGGGAAGATGTAAACTTTATCTTCTTCTAAAGCAGAACGATCAATCTCGTAGTTATAAGTTTCAGCTTGAAGCTTAAAGAGACCAATATCATCAGGCTGGAAGTTAAGACCAACATCACGTAAAAGCTTTTGCTGACCACTTGGAACAGTAGCAGTATCAGCACCTTGTAAGTTAAGTGCATTAGCAGCTGGATTGTCAGCAGTAAACATTACACCAGATACAGCAGGAGAAGATGTTGTATCGATATAGTATACATCTGTACCAATATACTTTTGTACAAGCGCTCTCTTTAAAGCATAAAACTCGTTAAGAGGAATACCGCCCTTTTTGTATTGATTGTAGAGCTGTACAAGTTCATTATCAGGATTACAAATAGCATCATACTCTTCTGGAGTAATAGCTGGTGGGTTAATGGTGAAAGTTCTAATAGCACCAATCCAATTCAACTCACCTGTAATGGCTTCAATACCATCTGGATCTAACCAATACTTAGAATCGATTTCGTTAATGTTGTTACCATCAGCTGTATCAGGTACATCAAAGTAGTCACCATATACATCTACAAACTCTTCGATCTCAACACCAAGACCTTGAACTGCCTTAAACACTTCATCATTCTCAGTATCAAGAGCATCTTCAGAGTTAAAGATAAAGTTATAGATGTTGTCGAAGATAGCTTTTTCAAGTCCAGTTTGTGAACCCTTCATCTTATTTCTATCAATAACATACTTACCTTCATCACGCTTCTTCTTATAGAAGAGAGCAATGTCTTTAAGTCTGTTAGCAAAGAAAGGAATAGCTACATCAAGGTCAGCAGGATCATTGAAGTTAATCTTTTCGAGGAATCTCTTCTCTGTCTCTGTAGTATAGTTAACTACAATCTCTTTAATAAACTGTCTGTAGTAATCCTTAAACTGCGTCTTTTGTTCTTCTTCAGAGCCACCTTGATCTGCATGCCACAACTGAAGATAAGAAGAGTAAAAGGAACTATACTCTTCAGGAGAATAATCTGCCTGAGTATTGTTAATGAAGTCCAAGAATGAGAAAGGAGCAACAGTATCCTTATAATCAACCTCATTTGGGTTAGTTATAGAATATTTAACAAGTACTGTTCTTAATGATGTATCTGACATAGTATTAATCTTCGAAGAGTTCTAAACCTTCATATAGGCTTTGTGCAAAAATGTTTGACATTGTACCATTATTCTTAGACCAATCTTCATAAGAGGTCATAGTATAAGAAATGGTTGTATTTGGATCTGTCCAATCAATGATAGAGTCTGTAATCTCACCTTCTGTCTCTCTCTGATAGTAGAAGTTGTAGATATCTGTAATGTCTCTACCACCACCGGAAAGTAATGGCCAACCCCAAGTAGAGTTATAATCACTTAATGAATAGAAAGAGGAATCTGATGAAAGAGCATCAGTAAGAATTTGCAATCCATTCTCTGTAATAATGTCACAGTTAGGAAGTTGCTCTTGCTCAATCTCAGTACCCTCATCTAACTCAACAGCCTCAGCAGAAAGAAGACTACCTGAAGTTGTAACATAAATAAAGCCTGTTGTAGTTTGAACTGCTGGTGTAATAGCAGCGTTAAGAGGAAGGTTAGTATTTAGTGTGATATAATTACCACTATACTTTTCATGAGCTACAATATTTTCACCGACAATAATCTTACTACCAGAAGTAAGAGCATCACCTAAGTTTTCACCATAGAAGTTATTTAAACGATAGCCGTATGTTTGATAGTGTGTATTATCTCTATTTCTTCGTCCAAACAGCTTAGACTTGGAGATACTAAGGAGATCCATAACTCTCATAAGCTTGGGTGGAAGAGAGTATTTGTTGAGTTCTGGTAGATCAAGCAATTGAAGAATACCATCAAGTTGCTCAATATTCGACTCATCAATTGTAGAGTTATTCTCAAAGAAGTTTTGAATCTTCTCATATGTACTCTTACCAATAGAATCTTGTGTAGCTGAAAGATCGCCAAATATAGAACCAATAAAGTCGCTCATTAGAATCTTCGCATCATCAAATAGAGGCTGGATTGCAATCTCCTTAAAAGCATCCTTCATGTCAATTTGCTCATTCTGCTTTGATACAGTATAGAAAGAAGAAGGGTAAATAGTAAATGTATTACTAACTCCTGTATGTGATGGATCTGAAGAGTCTGTAATCTCTGAGTAAGCACTCAAGTATACATTCTCTAATGTTGTTTGATTATCTGTAGTAAAGTAACCTTTATAGAAACCTCCACTATCAAGAGTTGAAAGATCTTGGAAGTTAGAAGAGAATACAGCATCATATACATTTGTACCATCTGTAAGATATAAATCTAGAGAAGCATCAGCTGTGCTAAGCAATGGCATGTTCTTTTGTGAATAGTTAGATTCATCCTTCACCTTAACAACAAAAGCAATTTTAGAGCCTGCAAACTTCGTCTTACCAATATCGAAAATCGTATTACCATCAATACCGTTAGAAGTAATGGTTAAGTCACTATAGGTATTGTTTTCATTAATTGATGCTTTAGCACCGTAAGTTGTAGTATTTGTCTCATCAAATATACTACCCTGCTCGAAGCCAAAAAATAGGTTATAGTTACCAACCATATCGCTTCTGAAGTAGACTTCTTCTGTACCGGTTAATCCAGCAAAGAAAGCATCAGTATCATTTTTATCTGTATAAACGATCTCATTGTTCTCATCCAACTTAACATAAATCTCAGTATTGAGAGTTGTTACAACGTTTGTATCTAGAGCCTCAACAATATTGTTAGTTGTTAATATTTGTACAAAAGAAGATGAAGGTTTGAGATGACCATATGTTTCATCAGCATAACCACGACTAAAGAAATCTGTATCTGTAGCACCAGAAGTGTAGGCTACAATAGTAGGAGTACCAACTCTAAAAGAATTGTATCTCTCAATAGTGATAGGATTAGTAATTTCACCTGTATTGTGCACAATATCAGTAGGAGAATCAATTACAAGCTTATCCTCAATAAAGTCTTTAATCTCAACTTTGGAATGGAAAGTGTCATAATATCCTGTACCATCCTCATTATAAAGATAACAAGAAACCTTATATCTACCAGGCTTATCATAAGCGTGTTGAGCAGTTACTGTCTCAACTGTAGAACTACCATCACCGAAGTCCCATACTACGCGCTTATTAGAAACGAAATCATCAATACCATCCTCCAAGTTAGGAGCAAAGGTTAAAGGAGTGAAAGGTAGTGCATAAGACTCATAGGTTTCCGCACCAGTGTAATCCCTGACATAGAAGAAATTATACAAGAGATCAAACTCACCGGATTGATCAAGTTGTAGAGAGCTTAGCGACATACACTTATTTAATCGCCGAGCAAGTGTTTACAAGCGACGAAGTTCAATCTTATTAGCTATATCCTTTGGATTGTAGAAATAAGCGAACTGGAAGTCTTCAAGCTGATAGTTGAGAGACTGAATAACACGATCTTCGTCTTTATAGTCAGGATTCCATACAGCAAAGCTAAGGTTAGCAACTTCAGCATCACCGTTAACAGTGTGAAGAGCTGTAACACCTGGAATATTAAGAACATCATTAGTAAGAGCAGCTACATCAATAACATCACCCAACTGTACATTGTTAAAGTAGTTGTTAAATGTATTAAAGACAGCTGTCTTAACAGCACCATCATTGATAGCTTGGTTTCTATCTAATGTAATACGAAGCTTAGAGTTATTAACAATATCATCGATTGTATCATTTGTAGCAAATGAACTTCCAAGGCTTGTAGCACCGAATGCAAATGCTTTGAAGATTGGATCAGCAACAACTACGTTCTGAGTAATGTCTTTCTTATTATCACAGAAGTCTGAGATAAGCTGCTTTTGAGCTGCATTAAGGAAGTTTGGAATTGTACCATCTAATGTTGGATTACCGTTTGGTACTGTATAAACATAAACGTTGTTAAAGCTAGTTGAAGTAGAGAAGAGAACTTGTGAGTAAAGAACACGAGCATCATCATTACCATTAGCGAGACCTAAATCATTATAGTAAGCAAGTACTTTTGATGTATAATCTTCGTTAGAAAGAACCTTAACATCGCGAGTAATGTTATTGAAGTTTCTATTAATCTGATATCTGTAATCATCCTTTGTAACAAGACGGTTCTGAGAAGCAAATACTTTAGGAGCATTTGTTCTAATATCTTCTACTGTCTCTGCCTTCTTTGTTGGTGAAGAAGCTGTTGGATTATTAACTGTAAGGTTAGCAAGTTGAGCAGCTGTTATGATTGTCTGATCACTATCAAAGAGAATGTCTTTAACTTCGCCGAAGTTTTTAGAGTTATAAAGGGTGAATGAAGAACCAACAAAAGCACCTGGACCAATATCACCAGCATCATTATCAGATACAACGTAATATATTAATACAGTATCATTACCATTAAGCTGCTTACCATTAAGGTTGTTACCGAACTTAAACTCGTAGTTACCTGAAGCATTAAGACGCTTTTCGAACTTCTTAGCATCAGCACTCTCAAGGAATAGAGAAGCTGTCTCAGTATACTCATCCCAAACACTAGTAACATTATTCTGTACAAATACACTAAAGGTATTATCACTAATAAACTTTGTATTGTTAAGGTTCTTTGCACTTTGAGTAAACTGCTTTGAAGTAAAGCTATCAACAAGAATGATATTCTCATATGGCTCACCAGTAGCATTGAAAGTAGCTTCTGTAAGAGTACCTTGGTAGAGAGTAGTATTAGAAGGAGTAACCTCTTCAATAATATTATCTGCAACCTTTTCAAATGTGATATCTTTAGTGGCTACAAAAGTGTTACCATCAGCAGCAATAGTAGAGTAGCGAGGAATTGTATAAACGTTAGATGCTAGGTTAGTAGCAGAAAGAGAAATATTAGCGAGTGAAGTTTGATCACCAAGAGGCTTATAACCAATGTTAGATACAAGCTTATTCATGTTCTCGTAAATTGTAGCTGTATCAAATGTAGACTCGTTAGAGGTAGTATTGAGCTGGAAGAGAAGAACGTGATACATATAAGCTACAACATCAATGAAAGCACTGAAGTTAGAACCTTCGAAGTTCTGATCAGTAAACGTTTCATTTTCATTCAAACGCTCAATAATGAGATTCTTAAGAGAATCTGCATCGAACGTAAGGTATGCGTTCTTAGGAAGTTTGTAGTCTGTGAAATCTTCTAAGCTCATTATAGATATTTAATCTATAAGCCTTAGTTATCAAACCAAAACGTAGCCATCTTTATTCAAAGAAGCATTTAGAGATAGATCATAGATATCAAGTTTAGGTATACTAAATGTTATCTCAATATTGTATTGATTTTGATCTTGTAGACTCTCAATAGTTACACCTTCTAATGTAATGCGAGGCTCTTGTACTCCTAAGTTGCTATAGATAAACTGAGCCAAGAAGAATGATGTAGTAGTATTAATCGGCTCAAATAGATAGCTTCTAAAGTCGAGACCAAGTGTAGGGTTGAGAAGCTTCTGACCTGGTGTAGTTGTGAGTATATTCTTTACACTATTAATAACAGCTTGACCATCTTGCAATTCATCAAGATCTTTAAGAGTCTGTTCAGCATAGAGAGCAGATTTACCAAATCGTGTCATTCCGAGATCGAACTTAACATCTTTATACAAGTAACCACTCTCGAGGGACTTCTCCTCAATAGAGGTCAATTTAAGGTTATCTAATCTTACTGCCATTTTTAGTATAAATATTTAGTCTTGAGACTAAATAATAGTATGGCTAAAAACAATAAATTTCTCTCCCTTCTTGAGAAGTATCAATCACGTTTTGAACAAAAGGGTTTCCTAGTTGGTGACGTAATCAAGTTCGATGATAACTTCAAGTCTCACGAATCTTACAAAGATCTTCCAGATAATGTAAAGGAAGTTCTCGACTCTTATATCGACTCTGGTCTTCACATTCGTGTTACTTCTGTTGACGGTTCTGGTGAGATGGTTGTTGCACAAGATCATGGTGGTGGTCGTTTTGTAGGTAAAGTAACTATTCCTTGCTGCCTTGGTGCACCTGTTGATTTCGGTGACAATCTTGCTCCTATTCCAGAAGTACAGCGTCACGAGACTAAAGTAGACATTAAGCCAGTTGAAGTTCCTGAACTTCCTGAGAACCCTACCGATGCTCCTACTCAAGTACCTCATGAAGGTGGTAATACTACACACCCTATTGACGAAGAAGATGAAGAGGTTGTAGAAGAGTCTGCTAAAGAGGATACTTCTTACACTCAACAGTATCTTTAATGCCTAAAGAAGATAAATGGTGCCCTGAATGTGGATGCTTCAGTAGTGCCAATCGATTTAAAGCCTTTAGATGTGGTCACTGTGTAAAAGAGCTCGGTGATCCTCTAAAGGATTTGCCTAAGTTTCTTATTGAATATTACAAAAATAAGAAAGAGGTAGAGAAGGCTAAATCACCCAAGAAAGTAGTTAAAAGAGCTACAAAGAAGACTACAAAAAAAGCTGCTAAACGAAAACCTGAAAAGAAGGTTGTTCTTATAGAGGATAGAAAAAAGCCTCGTAAGAAAGCAGTTAAAAAAGCCAAAAAGAAATAACAGAAAAGCCGCTCCGAAGAGCGGCTTTCCTTTTGTTAAGGGTTAAAGGTCTCTTATGTAAGACCTAGGATATTTACAGTTTCAATATCATTAGATGACATACTGTTAAATTGTAGCTTAGTATAGTTTTGGTCTGCTGGTTGAACTTGACTTCTTATACCATTAGAATAAGAGTCAGAAGTACCATCACCCATTAACCAAATTTGAGTAGCTTTATTTTCATTACCACCATTAGCTGTAAAAATATACTGAGCATATTGTTGATGAGGGAATCTGTATGATGTACCTATCTTATAATCATCTCTCCATTTGATAGGGTCTGTAAGCATAAGTTTAA
>Ga0208667_1000018_pt1 | contig 66332 bp, 77 predicted proteins | sample 11BtaG_FD_184085 | JGI IMG/M metagenome (GOLD analysis project Ga0208667, IMG submission 184085) | Marine viral communities from the Subarctic Pacific Ocean - 11B_ETSP_OMZ_AT15265_CsCl metaG (SPAdes) (version 2) | ecosystem: Environmental > Aquatic > Marine > Oceanic | place: Pacific Ocean... | reverse complement strand
TTTGTTCACCACCAGTAGAAGAACACTTAAACCAAAGTGTAAAACTATAATCACCAGTTCCAGGATTTAGATCAGAGTTATATGGTTGAACAAGAAGATTACTAGCACTAAACCCACTATAAGCAATCAAGTCTGCACCAGTCGCAACAGGGGTCTTAGTGACTGTTCCGAACACTTGGAGTCCTTTGTTGTTTACACTGCGGTCTTCATCTCCCACTCTAATCAAAGTGATATTATCAATAATACCAGAACTAGCACCTCTGTGTCTAAATTCTACTGCTGTTATACTACCTTCATAATAATAAGATCCACTGGTAGTAATACTATCCTTGACCAGAGATCCACCACTACCATTTGCACCATCATTACCTAAAAATAACCCAAAGAAACCACCACTATTAGATGTAACAGTCCAGGTTATAACCCACTTTCCACTGGTTGCTTCCCCACTAGTGCTTTGCCAAATAGCACCATCAGCAACACCTGTTGTTAAAAGTGCCCCACCAGAAGAAATTGTTGGTGTTGTGGTTCCAGAAGTAGACCAGTTTGTAAAATTACCAGTTCCAAAATCTCCATTATCAATCAAATTAAAACCAATTATATCATTCGTGAGTTTCATTGAAACATTATCTGCTAATGTTACCGCATTGTTTACGTTTGTATTAGCATTAATTGAGACGATTGTGGATGTTGAGGTAGCAGTGTATGTAAGAGTTACAGTTTGAGATGAATTTGAGTTTGATCCAACCTGGACATATTTATTGCCAACATACATACGTGGCATCGGACCACCACCCTGTGGAGTTATATTAGCACTAATTTCATAAGTCTTACCCACCACAGTGGTTACAGTTTGATCTAAGGAACCATTAGTGGTTCCATTGTTAGTTAACTGAGCTTGATTACCATTAATAGTGGCAGTTCCTCCACCAACAACTGTCCACCCAGTAGTATCTGTATTAAACGTTCCATTACTAACTAACTCTACACCATCCTCAATATCAGTATCAGACAGGAAAGCACCTTTGTTATTTCCGTGCATCCATCCACTATTATATTCTGGTCCAATATGTGCAACAATTCCATTTGCTGGACTTGAGTCATTTAGGTCGGCAATTTTTAAACCATAATTATCCCATTTTGCAGATATTCTATTCTGACCATTCAGATTCACTAAAACTCCAGGTGTAACACCACTAGCACTAGATCTCAGGGGAGATTGTAATGCACCACTGCCAAACTGTGGCAATTCGTAGTATCCAGTTGACTGGTCATAGTCATTTTGGTCTGTTTGCCAGTCCGCATATGAATAGTGGTTAATATGTCTAATGGCATCGCTTGCGTGCCCCCAAACAAGCATTATTGAATTATTATCCGTGAATTGAACAGTGTTTGTATACGAAGTACTACCTCTCTTTAAATCACTTATGGTCCCATTATCCTTAATTACACTCACACCACCATCAGTCGCAACGGCAATCGTAGGAATAGGAAGTCCAGTAGCACTATCAATCGGTGCATTTGGTAGCACTGTCATTGCTACGTCGTTTATCAAATTATTAACAATACCTGGTGTTCCAGAAGTTACAGTGTAATAACCACCAGTAGTTTCCCTTTGAGAAATATTCAGGGTATTGTAATAATACCCATTATTCATATGTTTTTTGGCACTATCCGATAAGAAATTAAGTTCAGTAACAGCATCATGATATGCTCCCTTTCCTCCACACATCAACATTCCATTTAGCATGAAAATACTAGTTGCTGTTCGGCAACTAAGCATTTTTGCGCTGGCAAATTGACTACCAGTATCATTGTTATCGGTGAATACCATCCACATAGGAAGGTCTGGGTCATCACCATCATAAATTGTGAGAGTTCCTTCTTGCATTACAATCACAGCAACAGCAGGAAACTCTTTCCTACTACCTCTGGTTGATGTATTTAAGGTTTCATTATACCAAGAGGTGTGTTGAGTTCTCTTTCTCCAAGCACCACCATCAGAGTCTTTAGAAGTATCATAGACAAATATATCTACCGCAGTATCAGAGATAGACGAACTAATACCCGATAAAGTTGATTCTCCAGTTATATTACCTGTTACATTACCAGTTAAGTTTCCACTAAAGTTCGTTGCGGTAAGAGATCCTGTAACTCTGGCGTTACCAGTAACAATTAATTCTGTTGTTCCAGTGCCAATGATAGTATTTCCTAAAGTTGATACTCCAGTGACATTGGAATTAGATGCTGTAAGTTGTCCGTTAACATTGGTATTTGTTAAAGTAGAAATACCGACAACAGATAAACCAGCACCTACATGAACGTCACTCTGTGCCGTAACAATACCAATAGAATCAATACTAGTTACATCTTCATATGTTAACGTTCCACCGATACTTACATTACCAGTAACATTAAGGGATGATGCTGTTACAATACCAGTAAAGTTTCCATCTCCACCAGTTATTTCTCCCCCACCAGACAAACTAAACTTGGTTGCTGTAACAATACCTATAAATTTTATGTTTTGTGCAGCATCAACGGTGAAGCTACTATCCGTTGTATTGATACCGACAGTTGTTATACCTGCAGTCTTCCCATCAATGTGAACGAGGACATCTCCATTGGAGTTAGTAACTTTAAGTTTTTCATCTACTGAGGGGCTTGAAGGATCTGCCTTTGCCTCAATATTACTAACGCGAAGAGTACTCATCCTTTTATAATATCCTTTCTAGTATTTAGACTACGACAAGAGTAGAACCCTGTGCAACATCGATTGTAACTCCAATTGCAACAGTTGTGGGACCAATCAAAAGTCCGTTCCTTCCTGAGGGAACAGTAATACTATTATCTACAGTGCTATCAATTGTAAGTGCTCCATCGACGATAGCAATATTTCCATGTGCTTGAACGGCACCTTCAGAGTTTGCTGTTCCTACTGATGCTGTTGTATTAACTCCAATAATCTTTGTAGTGTGAATACCAGCAGTGGTATTACTCCAAGTTCCACCTGCAGCAACATTAATACTGACATCTACAGTATTTGTTCCAGCATTATATGCAAAAGTATTACCTGTTCCTACGAAGTTGATCTGAGTAACACCAGTTCCAACAGCACTACCTGACGACTGAATGCCAACACCACTCGTGATTGTTACATCAAGTGATCTGGCACCCGCATTATATGAAAATTGATTATCTGCACCAATATAATTAACGACGGTAACTGCTGATCCAACAACAGTTCCGTCTTTTTTATATTCAGTTGCTCCTAAATTATCTCTTGCTGTAGGAGAAAGTTGATCTACACCAACACTACCGTCAGCAGGAACTCCAACTCCTAGTGCAAGACCAAGAACAACACAGAAAAAGTTATCTGTTGGTCCAGGTGCTTGTGCAAAAACAATTTGAGAATTGTTTATTTCATATGCACTATTTGCTTCCTGAATAACACCAGCAACTGATACTAAGATGGAAAATGCCGAACCAGGAAAAAATGCCTGTCCACCAGAGGTAAGATTAAATGTAGTTGTGGATCCATTAAACTGCGATGAAATATCATCAAGTTTCAGATAATTACCTGCAGTTAATTCTCTACCAATATATGGCATGGCACTTTTTTAGTTATTTAGTCTGCTACTACCTCGGTAGGTACTGTGGTTGCTTCTTCAGGAATCTCTACAGGAGTTTCTCCCTCAGTTTCTGGTTCTGGAAGTTTAACACCAATTTGATCTAGATACTCTAACACACCTTGAAGTTTAATTGCCATCTGGCGCTTAGAATCAATTTTAGAATTTAGTTCTTTAATTTCTTCTACTAATTCATTCTGTTGTTGCAATACTTGAGAAAGATGATTTTGTTGGTCAGTCATTTCAGTTCAGTGGTTGATAAGATAAACACTCATTATTTATTATAGCACAGTTCAAGGATTATAAGCATCTACTGCTTCTTGAACCCAAGCAGGAACTTCACCAATAGTAGTTCCACCGATAATAGTTTTTGGATAATTATCTTTGACTGCTTGAATAGTATCTTTCCAAGTTGTAGTTCCATCTACTTGATCGTGATATTGCATATCAAATTGATCTTCACGAGATGGATACTCTGTTGCTCTAAGTTCAGCATAAGAAGGTTCAACTACATCAGGACCTTCTACAATCCCAATACCTTGTTCTGCAACATCTTGGATGAACTTTTTATAAGATGTATTTCTTGTATCTCTTGGAATCCAAGTTTTATTATTTCGTATAATCAAATACTCTGTCTCAGTATCCGACAATTGATTTATGTGAATTTTATACATAGTCATAATTCTGCATCTGCCTCATATCCGTGATTATAATACCAATAATTATCAGCAGTTGTAATATTAACTAAAACTGAAACATGACTCTCATTTATATTTTGGAATTGTTTGCCACTAAAATTATAATCGTTACCTTGTGTAACAAAAGTGCAATCAGGTATTGCTCTCATAGTAGGAATATTGTGTGAAAATGCACAATTATTCGAACCAGCATCTCTATTACCTGATCCTCTCGCTCTTCCGACCCTTTGGAAATACCTCTGACATAATGCAAGTTCCTCACCATAAGAACGATGTTCAAACTCGGTAGCATTTTTACCTACTTCTAATTGGATTCCAGTTATATAAAAATTACCTGTTTGTTTAGTAAAATCAACTTGTCTTGTTGAAGCATGATAATAACTTCCAGTTTTCCAATTATTTGGAGAAGATTGATTCTGAGTACCAGATGCTTGAACCATAGTTAATCTCATCCCCGTACCTGTGCCTGCAGTGCTAAATGTACCAGTAGGTGGGGGTGGAAATGTAAGTGTTTTATACTCCCAAGTATCTGCATTGTCGATTTGATACTCTTTAATGTGTAAAGGGAGAGCATCACCATCTTCTAAAGATGCTGAATATATTCCAGGCAATGAGCTCCTCACCCAAAAAGATAATGTAAGATGATCAGTATTTCCCTTTCCCCAATCACAAAATATATTATGACCTTCAATATATTGCTGAAATCTTAAATATTGATTTGATGCTAATGAAGTATCTGGACTAGTAACTTCAATTCTCATAGAACGATAGAACCCATTTGGTGCTTCTGCAGAATGAGAAACAGACGCACTTCCGTCATTATTATTTCTACTAGAAAACCTATCTATAAAATATGGTTGAGAACCAGAAGGTATTGATTGGGCACTTGAATATCTTTGAGATATTAACATAGCACCATTGATGATCATGTTTTTACGACCAGCACTTACAAGGTCTCGTGCTTCTTGTGCGGTCTCTGCCGCCGCAAGTTGAGAACCCTTAAGACCAAAACGACGACCAAGTTCTGTTAGTTTTTCTCTAACATTAAAAGAAGGTTTACTTGCTCTGAGTGCCATATTATTGCTCTATTATAAATTCGTTTTGTGCTGTTATAGCAGTCGTTACTGCCGTAGTATTATTATTTATTCGGCGTAGTCCCTGGAGATCTGATCTACCTGATGAGGTTCCAACGTGTAGAAGATTAGTATCATCATCAAATGCTAGTGCAGTCACAGCATCAGAAGAACCATATAGAGTTGCCTTTGCATTCTCTTGGAACAGAACCTTCTCGTCCTCATAAATCTTTTTGATTTGTTCTGGGGATGGTGCTGAACCAGAGATGCGGAGAAGTGCTAACGATCCAGTCCAACTACCAATATATCCACTATTTCTTATACCAACTCTCAAAGATTCATTGTTAGAAATATCAGCACTAAAATTACTACTTCCAATAAAATTTCCATCTTTATATCCATACAAGACCCCACTTCTTCTCACAAAAGCAATTTGTTGCCACGTATTAGTAGATAATGGACCAATATTTGTATATGAGGTTGCACCAGATCTGAGATATAGAGTAGAATCGGTATTGTATTGTATGGTAAATTGACCAGATGCTTCTGGATTTATTTTTGATATTATATGAGAATGCTGATTAGAAGCAAATGTGTTTGGATGTTTAACCCAAGAAATACAAGAAAAATCACCTGTGCCAAAATTAAGATCAGTATTATAAGGTTGCTCTAGATAGTTACTACCACTAAACCCACTGTAAGCAACCAACTCTGCACCAGTCGCAACGGCACTCTTGGTGACTGTTCCGAATACTTGGAGTCCTTTGTCGTTTACACTACGGTCTTCTACTGCTAGTCTTACTGAAAAATCAGTAAAATATGATCTATTAGCTGCTGCAGATTCTATTCTGATTCTAACACTCGTAGATCCTGCAGTAAATGTATGTTGCTTCGTGAGGAAGGCAGCATTGTTGTTATCATCAATAGTTATAACATCGGTTCCATCAATATCGATCTTTATTGCGTTTGCCGTATCAGAGCAAGCTCTTAAAGATAAAACATATCTTTCTCCTGCCACACAAGTTACATATTGTGTGAATGTTCTGAGGTTATTATCAACAGCATAATACATTAACTTACCATCGGTATCTCCACCAACATTAGTTGTTACTCTGGTAAATTGAGATGGGTTTCCGTTAGTCCAACCAGATAAATCTGATGCAAAATCGGTATTAGTAATTAACTCACTTCCAGTTACATTGGTAGTATCAGTATCAGACAGGAAAGCACCTTTGATGTCTCCGTGCATCCATCCAGTGTTGTAGTCAGAAGTGATGGCAGCAATAATAGAATTATTTTCAGAACCAATATTTGGTTTATGAATTGCCAATCCAGCAGGACCACCTAAAGCATTTCTTTCTTGGTGATTCCACGCCCAAGTATTTCCTGGACCTATTTTAATTTCACCTGCTTCACCATTAGTTGTAAGTGCATAAAAAGTTCCATCTGATAAATTATCAGTAGAATTGCTCCACGTAAAATCAGAACTAGGGAAATTATCTAATGATACTGCATAACTATCTCTTAAATATGTTGAACCACTAAAATAATCCCCCAACCACCACAGATAATTTTCTTCAGTAATGGTAATTGCTTTTGATTGGTTATAATTACCACCTCCTGCTGAAGTAATATCAACAACACTCCCATCATCCTTAATAACACTTACACCACCATCAGTCGCAACGGCAATGGTGGGAACTGGAAGACCAGTAGTATCATCAATCGGTGCATTTGGTAGCACAGTTGCTGCAATATCATTACAAGTTGATGCTACTAATAATGATGTAGTATTGATAGTCCTATATGTTGTATTAGTTCTATTTGCAATGGAATTTGAAGTATAAACGTGATTAACGTGAGTGTATCTTATTCCATCATCATGAATAAATCTTGCAATATGAATACCATCTGGATCACTACAAGTTATTAAATATCCGTTCACTGCAGTGATAGCACTCTTTGCTCTATCGTTATATCCTAATAAATTATCAACTGATGCATCAGACCAAGTAAATACCATCCACATTGGAAGGTCTGGGTCATCACCATCATAAATGGTTACCTTAGTTGTCTCTGCAACAATCACAGCAACAGCAGGAAACTCTCTTCTGGTTCCTCTAGTCGCTGTTCCTAAGGTTTCATTATACCAAGAAGTATTCTGGGTTCTCTTTCTCCAGGCACCACCATCACTATCCTTTGATGTATCGTATATGAATACGTCTACGGCAGTATCAGAGATTGTTGAATCAATCGCGGCATAATCAAGTGATTTAAAGGTTGATATGCCGGAAGTAACACTAAGGTTTCCACCGATTAGAACATCACTCTGTGCAGTTATAATGCCAACCGCATCAATATTAGTTACATCTTCGTAAGTTAACGTGCCACCAACACTTACGTTACCAGTTGTCGTGATATCGGTAACTGTAATACTAGGGGAACCAGTTAGATTACTAGCAGTATCAGAATTACCAGTTACATTACCAGTAAGATTGCCAGTTACGTTTCCTGTAACAGCACCCGTTAAAGGTCCACTAAAAGTTGTTGCGGTTATCATTCCAGCAACTACGGCACCAGTATCGGCAATAGTAACTGTGCTTAAACCACTTCTATTAGTTAGACTATTTACGCGAATTTCCGATGCCATCTTATATTATACTTTCTAGTTATTTATGTTTTGAGGTTGAGTGCCATTAGGATTATTCTTCGAATTAAACAGGTTACTGATATCAGTGCATTAATTATATGACAAATTAATTCTTAAACGAAGTAGGATCCAGAAAATAACAATGTTTTATTTGTTTGATTGTTGAGTGTTACAACATTATTCTGGGGATAATAACTATTTGTATATGAACCAAGATACATTGTAGTGCTATCTTTGCGCCAACCAATATACATCCTTTCATATGAAAATCCGCTAGCCCCTTTAAGGGTTCTACTAACAGTTATTGGGATAGCACCAGTTGCCGCTGGAGTAAATGGTAAGGTAGACGTAATAGTTACTGATGTACCAGTACCATTACTATTAGTATTAAAGTAATTGGCGGTGTCGTCATTGCCATGTCCCTCAATATAAACAACTCGACCAACTTTGGTATATCTACATATTTCGGTGTCAGTATTACCACCGCAAGATACTGTCATAGTAAATGTTCCTTCTTCATAATCATCAAGCAACTCACTGGTCATTCCAGCGGCGTTGGCATTAGCAGAGAAGTCAATACCAGTTCCTGCTGTTTCAAACACAATGTTTCCATCATGGATTTCCACATTGTGGTTTGCCTTGATGGTCATTGCCTGAGTTGGGTTTACAGGAGATCCTGAACCCGCCTGCAACTTAGCAGTTTTGAATACTAATTTACCTGGGACATTATTAGTACTTGTAGTGTTATCAACCGTAGCAGATATATTTCCACATTCAATAGCCGTTGTTCCATCTGCTCCATAAAAACGTATTTGACCAATAGAATCACTATCAGATACAGCACCTTGTCCATCTATATCAGCACCTCTTACTTTTTGTAGAATAAGTGCTGGATTAGCACCCGCTGAGGATCCAGCAGCCCTCTTCCAAACAGTTGAGGAACCCTGATAACTATCATCTGCCAACTGAAGCATTGATTCATATCCATCAGGTGCCACATTTGTGTCGTGATGAATTAATAATTGACCAGCAGAAGTTATACGAAGTTTCTCTGTTCCTGTAGTTCCTGATCCAAATACTAAGTCAGTAGGTATACTATTAGTTCCAACAGTTCCATTTACCTTCGCAAAAATACGGCAACCCTCAACATAATTCGTCCCATCATCTGCGCTAAATCTAATCTGACCAATAACATCTTCATCAGCAACCGTAGTGTGGTCTCCAGGTGTGGTATCTCTACTTTTTATAAGGAATAAATCTGGACCTCCAGCATTATCCGCAAAACGAGATATCCCAAGATTTGATCCGCCTGCATTATTGATTTGCAATTGATCATTATTAACATTTTGAATGGAACCAACGATTAATCTTTGACTGGAATCAACACGAATTGCTTCACTACCACCAGTCTCTACTGTAAATGTATTGGCAGCAGGGAAACGAAGAGCAGTATCAGTATCTCCAGTGTGGATGATTTTATCAGCAATTGATACATGACTTCTTGCTGTGATGATACCAATTGAGTCAATATTAGTTACATCTTCATAAGTAAGTGTTCCACCAATACTTACATTACCATTAAAAGACGCATTACCAGAAGTATCAAGAGAAGCATTCGTTCCAGAAAAAGACAGACCATCTGTCGTTACTCGCAAACGCTCGGTAGTGTCATTTGTATGAACTGTCAGAACATTACTAGCACCTGGACTAGTAATACTTGTTACACCAATAACACTGTTCTGATTAATTAACGCCATCTTATAGGATTTCTCTTTTTACTATTTATTAAACCACAACATAGTTGCCATCAATACTTAAAACTCCAGTGATACTTATTGGACCTGCCATCATACCACTAAAGTTTGTTCCAATATAATGATTACCACTTAAAGTATTATCATGAATCACCATACCATTTGCAATGTAAAGACCTTGAAATGAATTTCCAACACCAGTTAAACTAATATCATCTAAGTTATTAGTATTAATACCAACTGATTTTGTAGTTGCGATGCCTGCAGTATATCCAGTCCAAGTTCCACCAGCAGCAACTGCAATACTAACATCTACAGTATTGCCATTTACTGCAAAAGTGTTTCCAACTCCAAGAAAATTAATCTGAGTAACACCAGCACCAATCTGCACACCTTCAGATTGTATACCTACCTGTGATGCTCCTACAAAAGTTGTAGCAGTTACAACTCCAGATACTGCTACGTTAGTTGCGTCTACCTGTCCAACATCAATATTATCAGTATCTCTTAGCGATACGTTTCCAGTTCTTCCATAGAAAGCACTAACACCACCACTACCACCGCTAACAGTTGCTCCAGCAAATCCAATATGACGAACTTGAATTGCAGCATTTGCTGGTGGCGCAGCAGAAAATGTAAGGGTAGTATCAACTACATTATATGCTCTAATATTTTGGGCATCGGATGGATATTGAGTAACACCATCAATAGTAACAAGAATATTTTCATTATTTAGTGCTGATTTTGATAGATTAAAATCAACAGTAGATCCATCACCAGTAAAGTTATCTACTTTATTATCAGTAATATCAAAGGTAGGTAAATTATTTGCTAATAAGTTACCCCAGAAAACATCAGTTGATACTGGTGCCGTTGAGAATACAATGACACTATTGAAATCTATACCATATCCAGTTGCTGGACTTGCATTATCATGTCCTTGCTGAATAACACCATTAATTGAAACTTGAAGTTGTGCAGATCTATGAAGTCTTGCAAGTGTTCCATTCTCATATGTTACTTTAAACTTGGTATTAAAATTATCAAAAGCAACGTTAATTGTATGAGAAGAACCCACACCAAGTCCAGTGATATTTCTTGCAACTCCAGCAACAGAATCACTATAAGTTTCTGCTAACTTAATAGTATTATTATCATTTTTAATGATGTAATATGAATTACCATCATTTAATCCACCAATATTTGAACCACCACCATTGGAATATGTAACTTGCTGTCCGTTTATAAACCTATGGGAGTTATAAGTTATCGTATCATCATCCGATGAAACAATAGAAGAAGATGATCCATCAAAAGTTAAAGTATATGAAGTAATGTCATCTAATACTTTAAATGAATTATTTTCCCCTGTTGTTGGACGCTGACCAATATATGCCATGTCAGTTCTTTTTTAGTTATTTAGTCTGCTACTACCTCCAAAAGATTCAATACTATCTTACTAACCATCGCTCAAGTTGTTCATTGATATCTTTTAATTTAATCCAACGATCACCCTTGACTTGATTTTTATATACAGTCAATTTACCCATTAAACCAATTGGACTCCACTCCTGTCGATTTTCTCTTGGAGTATAAGGTATACTAGAATCATAATCATTACTCAAAGATAATGAATCTGTAGTTGTCAAAGTCCAATTGTCTGGAATTTCAAATCCTTCTTCAAGTCTATCCTTTCTAGTTCTCTCTACTTCACCATCAACACCTTCATAAGTATAGATTTCAATAGGTTCCATAATTCTTCGATCAAATTCATCAGATTTATATCTTCCATGCCATGCAAAGTGAGCACTATCACCAACAAATCCTGGTCTTCCAGAAACCACACCAATAATTAGTGAAGGATCGTCAGTTGTTGAAGCAATTCCAATTTTACCATCTGTATCTGGAACTATAACTACTGATTGCCCAACCCTATCTTCATTATTTGGATTTCCATCTTCCCACTCAAAGTATTCTGCATAGTCTGCAGCTCCAGCATCTCCATTCCCATCCCAATATCCATTACCAGCTGCTGTAAATTGGATATTATCTTCACCATTAACTTCGGAAAGAAAAACATCTTGCGTATCAGCAACATTTCTTGCGATAATCTGAGTTTTATCATCTGATGCACTAGCATATATATTTACGCTTTGCTCGCCACTATAATATATTGAAGCAGGAGTGGCACTAGATCCATTCTCAAAGCATCTACCAACATAAAGATTTCTATAAGACGATGCATGACCGTTACCGTGCATACTATGCCTGTTCCCACCGCCATATTTGCTAAAAAATATAGCAGACCAATCATTAGACTCTCGTGCTGCTATATAAGTCTGGGTATCGGAGCTATTTACATAAGAAGCAATTGAACTCTCACTGGTGTTATAAGTACGAGTTCCATCAGGATGATATACCAAACCAGTACTGATACTCCTCTCAGATCTGATATAACCATCAATCATCGCAACTTTTCCATTTGTTCCAGCTTCAGATACTGACCATATATCACCATTAACTTGAAACTTAGTAGGACTCTCTGTTCCTTGCACAAGAAACCTTTCCTTGTAAGTAATACTATTATAATAACCACCCGAAGCAGCATCGCTGTGGTTATAACTTATAGTTCCATATTGAAAGTCACCATTAGCAAATGGATTTCCGTAATCAATACCGGCGGCAACGTGTGATGATAAACGTATTTTTGCTTCAACGGAATTCGTGCTGGATTGTATATACAATCCTTCATCTCCACTGATTGTTAATGATGTTGTTGGATTAGTCAGTCCAATACCAACATTACCATCAGAAGTTATACGAAGTCTTTCATAAAGAGTACCCCCACTAATAGTAGAAGCACTAATATAACCATTATTATTATATGTCGATTTTATATCTAAACCATCACCACCTGGAGAAACTTGTAAAAGTCCTCTAATAAAACCATTACTTGTATATACTTGAAAATTTTCAGAGTCATTATTAGATCTTACACCACCAAAAACATCCAAATTAGTTCCAGGACCATCAGTTCCGATACCAATCTTACCATCAGAAGTTATACGAAGTCTTTCTGATCCTGTTGCACTTATATTACTACCAGTGCCAAAGACTAAAGATGTTCCACTTCCAGAAGTATTACTTTCTACATGAATGTTTGCTGCGCCCTTGTTTACACCCCCACTCGATTCTCTAACAAAAAAGATTCCAGAATGATTACCGTTTCCTGAATTTTGAAGTTCTAGGATTGCATCACCACCATTTTTTTGTAAATGTAATATATTACCAGGATTATCAGTTCCGATACCAACCGATCCAGTAGAAGTTATACGAAGTCTTTCACTACCAGCAGTTTCTACGGTAACTGTATCATCAGTAGGGAATCTAATTTTTGTATTATCATCACCAGTATGAACAATACTATCATCAATTTGAAGACCACCACTTAATGTAGTAAGACCAACTACATTAATACCTTGGTCTACACCGATAATACTTCCTTCACCACTTATAGATACTGACATTTGTTTTTCCTCTTTATACTACAGTCCAAACGGACCCTGATGGAATGGTAACAACCACACTCGAATTCAAAGTGATTGGTCCCGCACTCATGGCATTTTTGCCACTAGTGATTGAATATGAAGCACTCACATTAGTATCATTCTCATAAAATACTGCATTACCAGAAGAACCAGAGGCACCACCAAAACCTCCCCAAGCAGTTCCATATCCTTCAAACTGTTGGTTTTCACTATTATACCGAATCATACCTGCATCAGGTGAAGCAGGTCTTTGTGCCGATGTTCCAGTTGTTAACCCGATAGCATCAGTTCCAGTAAATATACCAGATCTAGCACTAATAATACCAGTAGAAATTATAACATCACCACTAGTAACTGTAATCCCACTTTGTGCGGTAACAATACCAACTGAATCTACATTAGTTACATCTTCATATGTTAAGGTTCCTGCAATAGAAACGTTACCTGAAGCAGTAATATTGGTAACATTAATGCTAGGAGAACCAGTTAGATTACTAGCGGTATCTGCATTTCCAGTTACATCACCGGTTACATTACCAGTTACATTTCCTGTTATATCACCAGTTATAGGTCCAACAAAACCAGTGGCAGTAATAATACCACTCGCATTTACACTGGTTGCAGTAATAATACCAACATCAATAGGTTGTTTTAATATACCGCCGCCAACTCTAGTAAGTGCCATATTTTTTTATCCTTAAGGGGTGATCTCCATGATCGTAAGCGCAATATCAAGACTATTATTCACATCACTTTCAGCAGTGATAGTATCGTTTGCTTCAAGAACAAGTTTATTGCCTTGCATAAATTCGAGAGATGATCCCTGAGGAACAGGAACATTCTTCATCAAGTCTATGTTATCAGATGATGATCTAGTAATACCAATACCAACATTAATACCTTGTGCTGATTTATTGGCGAGAGTAACACCAATAATTACAGTTGCAGTAACAGGAGATGTTGCAGTGTAGATACCGACTGTGGATACACCCACATTTGCTTTTGTTTTTAATTTAAATGTATTTGCCATCTGTTATTATCCTAGTGCAATTGCGAGTGCGACAACGTCATCAAGAGATGCTCCCTGACTAACAATACTAACGCCATTGACTTTAATATCTGTTGAGCTATTTATATCTCCTATTACATCGAGAGAATATGCAGGTAATGTGCTATTAATACCAACATTTCCAGCATCCGTTGTTGTAATGACTGTACCACCAACACCAACATGTAAACTTACTGAAGTTGTAATACCACTTACATCAACATCTGTTGCATCAATTTGTGCAACATTATATCTTTCGGTTCCAGTTCCAACAGTGCCATTTGATTCCTTGTTAACAAGTTCATACCAAGCATTAGCATGTGCAAAGAATCCTTTGCCTTGATTATGAACATGTGCAAATGCACCGTGATAAGTTCCAGCATTGGGTAGATCACCCATTGTGCTGTAAAGGAATGGAATTACGTTACTAGTTGCGGCACCAACAATTCTTCCAGTAAAGGTTGTAACTCCTGCAACACTTACATTATCTAAGTTAGTATGCCCATCAACATCTAAGTCACCATTTAAATCTATACCAGTTGCAGTAATAATACCAACATTATAACCTTCTGTTCCAGTTCCAACATTGCCAGCAACACTCTTATTGACTAATTCTAACCAGTTACCTGCGTGTGCAAAATATGCTCTTCCAGTAGAGTGAACATGAGCAAACATACCATGATATGTGCTCGCACTAGGCAGTGCTGCCAGATCAGCATATAAAGAAGGTATTTTATTCTCACCTGCTGATGCCTCAATTACTCCTGTAAATGTAGTCACACCAGCAACACTTACATTATCTAAGTTTGTATGACCATCAACATCCAAATCACCATTAGCATCAATGTTTCCAGTGAATGTAGAATCACCAGCAACAGAGAAGTTAGTTCCGTTTAGTAACTGAAGACTATCACTTCTAAATCTTGCGGAAATATTTTGTGATCCACCCTTGATATGAGCAAATTCAATAATACCATCTTCGGTTCCGTTACTAGCATCTAAGATCTTACCAGTAATCTTAGCATAGTTTCTCTCTACACCAGTGTCACTTTCTCCTGCAAACTTAATCTGACCCAGATAGTCTGCATCAGCAGGTGATGCACTGTTACGATAGAGTTTGAATTCTGGAGCAGCAGCACTTCCAGCATCTGTAGAACTGAGAGTTAAATTTGAAGTGATATCTCCAGATAGATTTAAATTACCACTAAATGTAGAAACACCAGTTACATTTAGATTATCAAGTTCGGTGTGCCCATCAACATCTAAATCACCGTTAGCATCAATATTTCCAGTGAAAGTAGTTACACCAGCAACACTTACATTATCTAAGTTAGTGTGACCATCTACATCTAGATCACCAGAAAGATTTAAACTACCACTAGCAGTTATTCCTCCAGTAAATGTAGTAATACCTGAAATAGAAACATTATCAAGATTGGTATGTCCATCAACATCTAAGTCACCATTGGCATCAATAGCACCCGTAAATGTAGAAACACCCGTTACCCCAAGTGTGTTTAGTGTTGTCTGCCCAGAAACTGTGAGACCTAATAGTGTTCCAAGTGATGTGAGTGAAGAGTTTACAACACCAGAACCTAATGTAGTTGCCGAAAGAACATCCGTTCCATCAATTTTATAAGTTTTACCAGAGGCAAGATTTAAATTCTCACTAGATTTAAGTGAAGTATTTGGATGATCATATAAGAAAGTGTTATCTGGTCCAATCTTAATACCAGCACCATCAGCAAGAGAATCAGTGGTTGCAGTAGTTGCAATACCAACAATGAAGTCACCAAGTTCGATAGTGGTTGAATTGATAACAGTTTGTGTGCCATCAACAAACAGATCACCCTTAATTCTCAGTGCGCCAGTGTTATCACCAACCCCTGCTGGATCGATAAACATCTCTGCAGGACCACTGATGGTATTAGAGGTAACTCTAATTGCAGATCCTTCTGCTCCAGTATGGAAAGCAGTTGCAGTTGCAACACCAGAAATATTAACATTATCAAGTTCAGTATGACCATCTACATCTAGATCACCATTAGCATCGATGTTAGCAGAGAACGTAGCAGTCTCAGCAACATTCAATACATCTAATTCTGTAGTTCCATCTACATCTAAATCACCATTAGCATCAATATTACCTGTGAATGTAGTGACACCAGCAACACTTACATTATCTAAGTTTGTATGACCATCAACATCCAGGTCTCCAGTTACATCTAAATTAACACCAACTGCAAGGGTAGATCCATTGAAGGTTAGATTGGCATCGTCCTCAAGTTCTCCACCAGTTCCAGCAATAACAACACGGTTATCTGTTAGATCTTCTACCTTGAAGGTATTTGCTTGTCCACCAGCATTAATATCAAGTAAACCTGAAGTTGTAGTTACACCAGCAATATCAACGTTATCGAGATTAGTATGCCCATCTACATCTAGATCACCATTAGCATCAATTTGACCGCCGAATGTAGAAACACCAGTGATAACCAGGTTAGTCGCAGATGCCTGAGTATAAACAACATTACCAATTACATTGAGATCACCAGCAACAAATAAATCAGAACCAAATGTTCCAACTCCAACAAAGGTAGATACTCCAGATACATTTAAATTATCTAATTCTGTATGTCCATCAACATCAAGATCGCCATTGGCATCGATAGCACCAGTAAAAGTTGATACTCCAGAAACTGCCAGATTATCTAATTCTGTATGTCCATCAACATCTAATTCAACCCCAACAGAAAGCGTAGAACCATTAAAAGTTAAGTTGGCATCATCTTCTAACTCACCACCAGTTCCGGCAATAACAACACGGTTATCAGTTAAGTCTTCTACAATAAATGTATCTGCCCTACCACCTGCATTGATATCAAGTAATCCTGATGTAGTTGTTACTCCCGATACACTTACATTATCAAGATTGGTATGCCCATCAACATCTAAATCAAATGTTGTTACGATTCCACTAATGTTTACGTTATCTAATTCAGTGTGACCATCAACATCAATATGCCCATTAAAGTCAGCGTTACCAGCATAAGTTGAAACACCAGCAACATTTAAATGATCTAATTGAGTTTGTCCATCAACATCCAGATCAAAAGTAGTAACAATACCACTAATGTTTACGTTATCTAATTCAGTGTGACCATCAACATCAATATGCCCATTAAAGTCAGCATCACCAGTAAATGTAGAAACTCCAGATACATTTAACTGCTGTGATTGTAGAGTGCCAAATACTGTGGCACCGTATCCAGTCGTTTCAAATTTATTTACATTGTCAAAATATAATTCTACTGAACCATTTGTAGTGAACCTTGCTTTGTATTCATCCAAAGCAGTGTTCATAATGTCCACAAATCCATCACCACCGATGGATAAGTTTCCTTCACCCTGATCTAAGATAACACTGTAAGATCCAACGTGCCCAATCTTAAGATCTTGGGAATCACCCATCTGAATATAATCAGCATCACCAAAGAAAGCATTACTCTGGAATGTAGTAACACCTGCAATATTAACATTATCTAATTCTGTATGACCATCAATATCAACATCAGCATTGATATCAAGTGGACTAAAGAATGTAGTAACACCAGAGATACTTACATTATCTAATTCAGTGTGTCCATCAATATCAACATCAGCATTGATATCAAGTGAACTTGTAAATGTTGATACACCTGTAATGTTAACGTTATCTAATTCAGTGTGTCCATCAACATCAAGTCCAACACCAACTGCGAGTGTAGATCCATCAAAAGTTAAGTTGGCATCATCTTCTAACTCACCACCACCAGGAAGAGTATGGGTTAAAGAAAGGTTATCAGCAGCAACAGTGGTTCCTACTGGGGCACCGGTTAAAGCATTTGCTGTGTTGAAGTTAAACTCAATACTTTGAGTAAGAGTCCCGGTACTACCTCCAGATAGTTGTGCTGTAACACTCAATCTATAAATATGGTTCTCATTTGTTGGAGGTTGAGGACCAGAGTAACCAACAACACTAACACCAAGGGTATTTACAGGTTGCCCTAAGGCCATCAAGAAATTGTTATTGATGGTTGCGCCAGTAATATTGCCAGCATTCGCATTAGCAGGAATAGTAGTAATATTAGCAGGAATGTCCGATACACTCCAATGTACTAATGGGTCACCACCACCATCAACCGCTCTCAAATCTTCTAAAAGAACTGAGTAAGAAGCAACTGCTACAGTTGCTGGTAAAGAAGATACATTAAAATCCCAAGAAACAGATGGGTTCTCGTTCCCTGCGCCAAAATATCCAGGACCACCCGCGCTATTACCGACCATTGAGATGTCGGCATTAGTTCCAGTAGTCAGAGATAAACCATTATTGGAAGTAGAGGTAAGTGCCACACCAGACTGTGTTTGACTTGCAGTTCCACCACCACCAACAATAACAATACGGTTTTCTGTTAGATCTTCTACAATTGCTGTATTAGCAGTGATACCACCATTAACATCAATGTTTCCAGTGAATGTCGAAACTCCCGAAACTGTCAGAGCATCTACATCAGCAGTTCCATCAATATAAAGATCTTTCCACTGTTTTGTTAGTGTGCCAAGACTGTATAAGTTGGTTGCATCTGGAACAAGATCAGATACAAATTCACCACCAATATTAATATCATCAGTATTAGCATCACCAAGATTAATGGTGCCACCACGGAAGGTCACAACACCAACGAAGTTAGAATATCCCTGAACATCTAAGTTACCATTAACGGTAACATTTTTATCTACACCAAGACCACCATCAATCTGAAAAGCACCAGTATTAGAGTCTCCTAATACGTTATCTGTAGTGTTAAAGATTGTAGTAACACCCGATATACTTACATTATCGAGTGTAGTATGACCATCAATATCTACATTACCACTAATACCCAGAGTGGCAATAGTTGCAACACCAGATATATTAACGTTATCTAATTCTGTATGACCGAATACATCTAAAGATCCTGTTGGATTTTCTTTTCCAATCGCAACAGAATTTAAATAATGAATTGATCCCGCACCATAATTCTCCGTCCACGGAGTTAAGAGTGCAATTGTGGTTCCAATACCAACACCACCAGTATCTCTTTCTGCGAACAGATACCCATCATAAAAGTTTAAAGCTAATTCACCTAACTGAAGATCAGAAAGTGAAGGTCTTTTACCAGATATTGAAGATCTTCTTAACCTAAACGGTGTCGCCATTTATGAGTCTCGGTATTTACCAAAAAGGAGACTTATATAAGTCTCCTTTTATTTATTCGTGTTTTGAATTGGTTATTTTAAAATGCCAAGTGCTGCGGCAGCTGCCGTATGATCAATAACTTCTTCTGGTTTTGATGCAGCAAGTGGTTCATCTGGTTCTAGAGCAGAAAGTGCTTCAAGAGCACCTTCAATTCGTGATAAGGTATCTTTTTTAGTAGAGAATACTTGTTGCATTTCTAATAACTCATTTCTAAGTTTTTCTCCCTGAGATTTTAGGGATTCGATCATTTCTGGTTTTTTCATTTGTCTATGTTATGTTGTTAAAAACTATACTGTAAACTCACCCATTGAGTAAATATATGCTCGACCCATCATCAACCAATATGGTGTGAATAAGTCATCAAAATATCCACTTACAACAGAAAATTTTTCATCCACAATTTTTCTACCAAGAACTTTAAAATGTGCTTTTGATAAACACAAAAATTCATCAAGAGCATCATTGTCATTCTGCTTAAAACCACGAACATAAAGATCCCGTGCCTCATTCATAATATTATGGCACTCTTTTGGTAAAACAATTTCAGTACCATCAGGGAGTGGAAGAACTTTATTCTTGATAGTTCCCATAGAAAGTTTCATACAATCTCTGGTTTGTTCTAAAGAAAGTGCTCTCTCATCATCATCCCTAAAAGCATGTTGTATACATCCATTAGTGCATTCGATAACTCTAATAAGTGCTGTTGCATCTAATACTTCAGGTGTTTGAGATTTCCAAATATCAGTCCAATATCTTAAATAAGTCTCATTCATTTCACTACAGAATCCCAATCTTTTTGGAACTGCTCTAATCCTTTATCGGTAAGGATATGATCATACATTCCCCAAAATACTTTCGGAGGAATAGTGCAGATGTTAGCACCAGCAGCAAAACAACGTCCAACTTGATGTACATCACGAATTGATGCTGCAAGAACTTGTGTTGTGCTAAAGTGCGTATCATAAAGACCTGCAATAGTTTGAACAAGTGCAACTCCAGAAAAAGAATTGTCGTTCATACGTCCAACAAAAGGAGAAACATATGCAGCACCTGCACGACGTGCAAGGATTGCCTGACTAGCAGAGAATATAAGAGTTACGTTAACTTTATATCCGGTAGCAGACAGTGCTGTACATGCTTTTAAACCTTCTACAGTGCAGGGAACTTTAATTGTAACATTACGAAGTCCAGAAAAATCAGATGCCTGATCTACCATCTCTTCTGCAGTGTCAGCAACAACTTCAGCAGAAATTGATTCAAAATAATTAAACCTAGTAGAAAGATCTTTAATTACTTCGACAGGATTTCTTCCACTCTTTTTAATAATAGTTGGGTTTGTTGTAATACCCTCTATTATTCCAGTTTCATTTGCTTTACTGATTTCATCAATATCAGCAGTATCTAAAAATATTTTCATTAGTTAACGTGAATAGTTCCTGTCATTCCGGCACCCTGATGAGGACCACAAAAGAAGGTATAGTCTCCAGCATCGGCAAAAAGAATATCTTGCGATTCACCAGGATTAAACATCAGTGATTCTCTTGAGAGGTCGGCACGTCCCTCAACAATAATATTGTGGGGTGGGAGCATATCGTTCACAAAGTGAACCGTATCTCCAGCATTTATTGTAACATCGGATGGATCAAAAATCAAGTTTCCACCAGAACCCATTGAAACATCAATAGCCCATGCAGGTGTGGCAAGAAAGAGTGTAGTAAGAAGTGCAAAAAGAAATTTCATATAAATTTACTCAACTTCAGTATATATCATAATTATTTTTACTATAGTTTCTTTACTTTACTTTTCCAATTACCCAAGATCTCATACCAAAAGGAGTGTCTGCAATGAGACTCTGAGTCAACTCTACTACATCAGGTGGAACAACTAAACAGAATCCAATACCAAGATTGAATACATTACGCATCTCTTCTTCAGCAATGTCTCCTGCCTGCTGAATCTTATTAAAGAGTTCTGGTCGTTCCCAAGCAGAGTAATCAACATCAACTGTAAGACCCATTGGAAGGCATCGTGGGAGGTTCTCAGGCAATCCTCCACCTGTAATGTGTGCCATGCCTAGGATAGGAACTTCATTTAACAGGTGCTGAATGAGACGGGAATAGATGGTAGTAGGTCTCAACAACTCAGGCATCTCTTTATAATAAATGTAATTTCTCCACAGCATATCATTGATAAGAGTGTATCCATTACTATGAAGACCACTGCTCTCAATACCAATGACTACATCACCTGCTCTGATATTACTGCCATCAACAATATCATTCTTCTCTACAATACCAGTGCAGAAACCAGCAAGATCATAATCAGTTGATCTATAATGCTCTGCAGTTTCTCCACCCAGGAGTTCCATTCCTGCCATAGTGCATCCAACATTAATCCCATACACAATATCACTGACATTAGCATCAAGTGATTTAGTAGAGATATAGTCTAGAAAATATAATGGTTTAGCACCAGAACATATAACATCATTGACGCACATAGCAACGAGATCCTGACCAATAGTGGAGTAATCACGGGCAATCCTACAAATATTAATTTTAGTTCCGACACCATCAGCACCAGATACCAGCACAGGTTTCTCATATCCTGATGGGATATCCATTATACCATTGAACCCACCAACACTAGGTGCCAATACTTTTAGATACTCTACAAAGGATCTACCCTTGATAATGTCAACGCCAGAAGTCTTGTAGTCCATCAGTCTCTCCCTAAGCGAATGTATAATGTAATGAGTGATTGTGAGATTAGATCACAAGAATATGTAAATCCTTGTTTGTTTTCTTCTTCCCAGTGTTGTCTTTGACTTTTAAGAATAGCAGAAAACTCTTTGATCTTAGTTCTCATCTCATCTTTAGATAACTTATCCAATGATTTCACCTCTGGCAATTTGTTCACGACGTTTTAGTTTCCATACAATATAGTCCATGGTAGGGACACATATAGGGTTCCAACCTACAAACCCATGTGTCTCTCCAGAATTCATAACCCAACAGGGAGCATCATCATTCTCAAGGTCTAGTGATTTACGATACTCATCCTCACCATACATAACGACTGCTCGCTCTGCTTCATTCAAACTAGTGAAGCAGGTGAAGGCATTCTTTCTAATCTCATCAGGGATTTCGTGTTTCATTCTAATACAATTTCAACTTCTTCATCAAGTTCCCAAGAATCTTCACCCGCAAGATACTGTTCCAACTTACCCACTAATTCCGGCGGAAACTCATCAACAAACATCCCCCATGTTCCGGTTTCGACCGGATCAGGTTCCCAAGTAGATACTTTCACATCCTCATATTGAGAGAAAATAAACTCAACAATATTTGTTTGGTCGTCTTCAGTTTGGCAGTAAATTTTAAGATCGTTCATTGAATTGCAAGTGGTTGTAGTCGGTCAAGGATTTCCCGATAAGCAGGAACAATATCTCCTTCGTCGTTTCTGAATAGATCCTTATCAAATCTTTCATCACTACCAATCTTCCATAGTCTCATACTATCAGGACTAATCTCATCAGCAAGTAACAACTCTCCGTGAGCGGTGTATCCATACTCAACTTTAAAGTCAACCAGATCAATGCCCATAATGTAGAACATCTGACGAAGATAATCATTAATCCGTAGTGTCATCTCAACAAATGGATCAGGATTATATCCCATCAAACGCACACGATCTGGTGTTAGAAGGGGATCATGCTTGCTATCATCCTTCAGAAAGAACTCAACAATCGGTTGTGGTAGTGGAGCACCTTCTTGAAGAGTTGTCTCACGAACAATAGATCCAGCAGCACGATTCCTACAAATAACTTCTAGTGGAACGATATCTACTTTCTTACAGATCATCTTGTTCGCACCAACCATATCAATATAATGTGTTGGGATAAGTTCTTTGGAAAGTTTTTCAAAGATGATAGATGAGATACTACAGCAGAGAGATCCTTTTCCTAAAGGATGATCAACCATCTCACCATTACCAGCAGTCACCTTATCATGATACTCAATGATGACACGATCAGCATCGTCACCAGCATACACAGTTTTGACCTTGCCTTCTAAGATTACTTCCATCAATCATCCTCCAGTTTATATGTAATAGTAATTTGATTGTATACTTCATCTCGGTTATCGCTGTTGTATACATGACAGCGTTCTACCTTAGCATCCAATAGTTTCTCAATATTATTGAGTTGCCATTCAACAACATACTCTTTAAATTTAGGAGTAATACCTGTCTTGCTTGATCCTGGTGTGTTAAATTCCATTACTCAATACCTTTAGGAAATTCTTCAATCTCAGTCAATTCATAGTCCCAGTCTTCCATAACTGTATTGGCATAGAAACGATCAGAAAGCATTTCGATTTCTTTCTCGGCATACTCTCTGGTCTCTGCTTCCAACCAAATATCAATCACCTTACCAAGTCTAAGTTTCTTGATATCCAACTCAGACAATCGTCTACTACCATCTCTCACGGCATTACCAGGAGAGTCATCAACCTGTGATCGTAGTCGGATGAATACTAATGCTTTAAATTTCATACTTTCTCCCTCTCGTCAAGTACTTCATGAATAATTTGCTTCAACTCCATGCGTTCTTCTGGTGTGAAGATTGTACGATGCTTTACTGACATAGGATCATAACTACTTGGTTTCTTTGATTTGCCAGGAAGACTCATACCCTGTGTATCGATTTTATCCATAGGTGTGTTTATTGTGAGTTCATTATACAATAAAAAACCACCCCAGTCAAGGAGTGGTGGACGGTTTAGTAATTGCTTTCATAAAAAAGGAGTGCCGTAGCACTCCCAATATACCTTCTAGAAGGATACCTGTCTGGTTATCAGAAGTTGTACTTAAGACCCAACTTACCACCGACGTTCAGGTCATCGAAGTCCTGATCAGCAGTCAACATGGAAAGTTCGCCATATGCACCGAGTGATTCGGTCAGGGCAACGGAAGCACCAACTTTACCGGAGATCTCAGTCTCAGACTCTTCACCGTCAACGGCAACGATAGCAGGACCGCCTTGAACATACCAACCGGCGTTCTCACCGATAGCACCTTCGTAGCCAATATGAAGATCGGTTACAGCACCAGAGTAGTCATCACCGACCCAACCTGCGTTGGTTTCGACGTTGACATAAGGACCTGCAAGGGCAGCACCGGCGGACATGGACAGAGCAGCAGCAGCTGCGAATACAGATTTGAACATTTGTTTACCTCGTTTTTTTCTCGTGGAGAATACCCACGGATGGAAAGGGAATCGACAACTCCCTGTTAAATATTACCGTTTGTTACTTTAATTACTGAAAGACAAAGGTGATGTTATTTATTATAACCGATGGTTTCGGTTATGTCAACCCCCTTGTGGGGGCTGTTGTTGTGATGAATTCGACACTCTACCAAGGTAAGGATCGAAGTCCATCAGTTCGTCAATTGTCATTTGAGCTCCAGCATTTGCCCAGAAGTTCATCTGTGCTTCATAGTTTTGTTTATGAAATACATCTACATGTTCTGGATGAATACTAGAACCCAATTCAGTTTTGTATAATAAAAGGGGAAGGGCATAAGCATTACCAGAATTATACAGAAGATCATCTGCAACTGGTCTTGGTCTTACACCATTATCAAGTTTGTACTTGTCACCTCTACAGTGAAGACGAATCATCTTTTCAGCATGGTGTCTTGTGATAAGGTAGCAAGCAGTTGAGAAGTCATTGACAAACCTCTTGTGAACTTTGATGTGGATATCACCAGTTGAAATAATAGCAATCTGGCAAAGGTCCCAATCATAAGGAATCTTACTATAGAAATCCTTCCATGTAAAGTTCCAGAACCGTACAAGGTTTAGATCACAATCATCTTCCATGATGATTGCATAAGGACTATCAGAGGTTTCATACCAATGTTTGATAGCCTTAAGGTGAGATGTCACACAACCCACCTCACCCGATGAAACCATGTCAGGGTATCTTCCCTTCAGAATATCACTTAAGTCGTCTTCACGACCGTCATAGGCAGAGATACGCGTGTAGTCTTTGATCTCCCAGTACTTAAACTGGTCCTCCATAAACTTCCATCTCTCTGGTTGACCATCTAGATTAATACAATAGATCGGACCAATACCGTTAAGTTTGTATACTGATTTGTTCTTATCCATTATAAAATCTCCCAGTGACTAGGGTACAGGTCTTGTGTATTTAAGTGAGCATTGTTTGGTCCAAACCATTTAGATGGAGCAACCACTCTACCCGTGTTGGCCAACCATGCACCCCACCATGAGAAGGTGGAGTTTGCAATAATGAAGTCACTACACTGTGTCATCATAAACAGATCATGATAAGAACTATTACCATCAGAGATAATAAACCTATCAGGTTTGAAGAGTTCTTGAGCAGATGCCCAGAATATATCATCAGAAAATATGATGACTTCTCTATCAGGGTCAAACTTCTTCAGTGCTTTCTCATACCAATCAAGAGAAAGGTTATGATGATTACCACTGTTGATTAAAAAATCACCTCTACGAATATGTAATGCGATAGGATCTTGATCAAAAACTTCCTCTACAATTTCTTTACAGTCATCTCGAATACTCTTTTTGAATATAAAGTCCCTGCGGATAGTATCTTCAATATGTTTGAAGTACTTTTCTGTCTGAAAAAAACCATACAGACTTACATTATCTGGACAGTTATTGAATAAGGTTTCATCGAAATCAAACCTTTGCTCTGTAAGAATATCAGATCCTATTGTACTTCTTTGACACTCAATATCAAATACATTATCAAGTTCGATAGTAAGTATGTTACCTATACCGTCATGATGTTTCTGATTATGTTTAGGGATACACATATCGTATCCTCGATTTTGTGCAATACCCTTTATTGCTGCAAACTGAAACATCTGGTTACCCAGTTGTCCAGCCTTTCCGAGATAATCAAACCCAATCATTTTTCATTTCGTTGAATACTTTTGCAATACCCTGGTCAATTGTAGTCTCTGGAATCCACCACCCGTGAATATAATTACTTGCTTCATTCCTCTTGTCAAGTTGAACACTATCTTTTGATGTTCCTGGTTTGATTTTAACATCATACTTCTCAATTATATTGAATTGACCAGAAATAATCTCTGCAACTTCCTTAATTGTATTCCAGTGGAATGATGTCAAGTGTAGTTCATCTTCAGGTTTGAAGTCAGTATAACATTCCATGATAGTCTCAAGACCTCTACAACAGTCTTCAGCATATAAGAACTGTCTTTCTTCTGTACCGTCAGTCATCATCTCAAACTGACCTTCTTCAAACCCTCTACGAATGAAATCAGTAATTACATGAGACTTCTCATGGTCTTTCTCAATACCATATACATTCCAGAACTTAACTGTCAATCCTTTGAGTGACTTAGTGTATAATTCTCCTACAGTTTTAAGAATACCATAGGGTGAGTAACTCATGTTTGCCATCTGTGAAGATGCAAAGATAAATCTCTTATGGTATTTTTCCAATAGACCAAATACATTCGCCATCAGACGAGTGTTGTTATTGATAAAGTCAAAGGTATGTTGATACTTCTTCAGATATCGTGATCCACCTACATCAAATGCAAGAAAGAATACGAAGTCTGATTCTTTTACATAATGTTCAAGAGATAGATTTGGAATCAGAGTTAGATCCTGTTCTGGACCATTTGTGATATCGAAATCAAAAACCTCGTGACCCTTTTTACGAAGATAGTCAGACAGGTATGCACCTATCTGACCACCAGAACCTAGATTAAGAATTTTCATTGATACTTTTTAAGATAACTTTGGACCGAGTAATACTCTATGAGCTCTTCTTTGGTCAGTTTTTGAATCTTATCCCATTCAGACATATTAGAATTCATGTGAGGATTAGAAAACCAAGAGTTCTCACCACGGGAATGTTCGAGATGGTATATGTAGTTAGATATACGTCCTACATTATACCCTAGTTTTGTAAATCTGTAAAACCTTTCCTTGTCTTCTGGTGCATAGGCTTTAAAGTTTTCATTCTCCATACCACCTTTGATATAAACATCACGGTTGAAGAACTGAACATGTCCATACTGTGCATCATGAACTTTAGAATGTGATTTCAGATACTCATAGTCTGTTGTCTCTAGAAAATGAGATACAACTTTGTCCGACTGTTCTACTTGGTATTGATAGTTACCAGATGCATAAGGGTATACAACATCGTAGATACCATCAAGAATACCTTTGTATGCTAGTTCATATGATTCTAGAGGGAGGATAGCATCACAGTCATAGTTCACAACTATCTCTGTATCTGCTTCCATAATCATCTCATTTAGAACTCTTTGTCTATGAAACAATGGTTCGTTACTCTGCTCAAAGATATGTTTTACATTTACATTTACATCCAAGATACTTTTAAGAATCGGAAGAGCATCTCTTTCAAATACAGATTCACTATCAACTTCTTTGATGATAATGTTTGTATTGAAGTTCTCTAAAAGAAATGCTGTAGTAGTAATAACATTTCTCAACCTATCTGAGGATTCAATTCTGATAGGAATAATAAACGTTGCTTGTGATAGGTCAATCATAGTTGTGTTTTGATCCAATCAAGAATGTTTACTTTAGGTTTCCAGGTCAGTTCTGACTTTGCCTTACGAATATCTGCAAGGGTTTCTCTCATCTCACCAGGTTTACCTGATAAGAAAACCTGATCATCAGAGATGGCATCTGCAATATCTTTAATACTCCAGTTCTCACCATACCCAATGTTATAAACTTCACCCCAGTTGTCAAGTTCCATGAAACTAATCAGTGCATTGGCATTGACTACATCAGATACATGAATAAAGTCACGACGTTGTGAACCATCACCAAAGATAGTAATGGGTTGTCCCTCTCGGGTCATCTTCAGAAACTTACTCACTGCGGGAGCATATGTTCCTACATGTCTGGCCCTCTCTCCATACACATTAGTATATCTAAATGCTACAGTTTTCATACCATGGAGACCATGATATGACTTGACCAGTTGTTCACCAGCCAACTTACCAATAGCATAAGGATTGAGAGGGTCTTCTCTCATAATTTCCGTATTGGGAATAGGATTCTTATTACCATAACATGCAGAGGTAGATGAGTAGATAAACTTTTCTACACCACACTGTCTTGCAGCTTCAAGTACATTGGCTGTACCCATGACCTGTGTTTCCATTGTATCAAGTGGGAAGTCAATCGATGCCTGAACACTTGCCTTAGCCGCAAGATGATAGACATAATCAACTCCCCTAAACTTATCAACAATATGATAAAAATTTCGAATGTCTACAGGGTAATTTGTTGCACCACTGTTCCAATGATAATCATCATGACCTTCAGATGATTCATTATCAAGAACGATCACCTTGTGACCCATTGATAATAGTTTGTCCACCAAGTGACTACCGATAAATCCGGCACCACCCGTAACAAGGGAAGTTTTCATAGTCTCTCAAAAATCCTATTCTTAAATGATTCCTCTACATTGTATGGTTCGGGAATAATTACCTTAGGTTTGGTATCTCCTAACCACCATGCAACCTCAGCAAACGTTGAGGCATATGTACCCACAATGGTATCACACTTGGACAGAAGCATCAAGTCAATGAATGCGTCTACTGTGTCTTGCATGGACTTGTTATGTCCTGACTCAGCCATGTGTGGATGATTATATTTCTTCTGTTCGTGAGTGATGATACGATTGCCATACTTATTCTCAAAGTGTTTCAATACATCACTGTTGTCACCACAAAGAAAGATCTTTCTATCTTTGTCGAAAGTATCTATAACACTTTCAAACAGTTCATTACTATGATACTTGTGTCTATCACAGTACCACGATCTAATATGCAAACCAACTACTTTGCCCCAACCCTCAGTAAAATCGTTAACATAATCAACAATATCTTGTCTAGGTTGTAAGTAACCAAATGCTTTCTTATACTGTTCGATAAAATACTTAGGGGTATCTTCATATAGAAGATCGATATACTTATACTCACCAGTCTTTCTATCTTCACCAGGGAGAATAGGTAATCTCCAGTGATCAAAACATGGATAATATCCAAGTTGTTCTATGTTTGCCAGAGTGATGTCGTTAAAGATATATGCATCCGCCTCGTTGGTGGTCATACATTGTTTAAATGTTCTATAGATACCTGCATAGTTTTTAATTCTATTTGCTAAACCAGGTGAACCATCGTGAATTGCAATCTCAATCATGCTTTAATTACCTCCCATGACTCGGGGTATAAATCTTCTGTACTAATATGTTGTAGACCAGGACCGTACCATGGTGTTGGTGCAATCACTCTCTTATTTGGATTCTGTGATAAGTATGCACCCCACCAACTAAATGTACTATTGGAGGTTATAAAGTCCGAACACTTAGAAATCAAACATAGATCAAAGTGAGACTTTTCTACCTTAGTTGTGATGTCATTGAAATAGAAGTTCTTACCTTTGAATACTTCTTGTTCTCTACATAAATCGAGATTGTTTGAACAGATAATATAAGTTCTGTCTTTACCTAACATCTCAATACCACGTTCAAAATATTCCCATGGCAAGTTACGATGATTGTTATGACTACCAGGGTAATCAAAGTGATCATTATACTCTCTCACACAGATAGAGACGGGGTTTGTACTTAGAATATCACCATAGGTATAATCAACTTCATCGATAATAGTATCTTTAAATCTAAAATCCCATTTCAATAATCGTTGTGCATCTTTAAAATACTTTTCTGTTTGAAAGTACCCACTTAGATGAATGTGATTAGGACACTCATTAAAAAGGTCTTCTGCAAATGTATGAGACTCATGAAGAACACACTCAGGTCCGTCAATAAGACCATAACGGTTACCACAATGAAGCATTTCAAAACATTTACTGAGCTCTTGGTCTTCTGGGATTCTAAAGTCATAACCTTTATTCTTTGCAATACCTACAAGTCCAGCATATTGGAATAGTTGATTACCAATTCTTCCATTACTACCAAGGTTGTTCATTCCAATAGTCATAATTCAATCTCCTTGTTTTGTTCCGCCAGTGTTGTGTCTACAGTATCTCCTACGTCTAATGAATAGAAAGTATGCCAACCTCTTGCATTGGCTGCGTACCAGTTATTCAATGCACCTCTTGTCATCTTAATCTTTTCCCAGAACTCTCTTGATTGAATCTGGTAGTGATTGTTTAGTATCTCAGGATCGTCTGGTCTACCAACAAATGATAAGTTAATGTTAGGTCCACTAGTGAATATCTTATGAATATTAAAAGATTGTACACCAAATCTAGTGTTTGCAATCTGTTTAGGTGCCCAAAGATTAAACCATTCAGGTTCTTCTTGTCCGGCACCAGCACATCTGGATCGATGGGTCATCCATACCCTGTCTCCAAATTCAGCACGACTAGTAAAATTCTTAACCAGACCACCATCAGGGTGATAAAGATGATCGTTACTATTGAACCATACCCAATTGGTTTCAATTGTACCGTACTCTTCGTAGTTCCTTAAGACTTCTTTTAAGTCTACTGTCTTAGGACTATATAGAAATTCATCTAGATCGATTTGGGCAATCCATTGAGTTTCATTACAAATAGGTAAGAAGAAACGATTGTTTACATCAGTCTGTCTACCAGTATATTTTTCTGTGATATTATTCTGGAAGAGTGTAACAAATCCTTCACGAATGAACGGTTCAAGTATAGGCAAATACTCATCATCACTGAAGTCGTTGACCAAGTAGATGTGATCAACCCCGTGATGCTTATAATGTAGAACCCACTCCTTAAGATTCCAGCTTTCATTCTTGAAAACAGATGCGATTGACAGGTAATGTTTCATAATATAATACCGTGTTTCTCTCTACAATACACAAATTCTTTTTGTACATCCTCGTCACTAATCGTGGATGACAACGCATCTTTATTTACCCTCTGAGTAATCATGCACTCATTCAAGTAGATACAATCACCATACTTAGACCTTAGTGAGTAGTAGAAATCTACATCCAGTAACATAATTGTTTTCGAATCCCATCTGACATCTATAGGGTTCTTGTATGATATCACAGAAACACCACTCATGGTATTGTTTCCTCTGGCCCGTAACATATTGTCATTCCACCGGGGCATGATGAACGTATCAAATGTTTTACCATTATCTCTCGTATGATTAGTACCACATACCAACCACATCTTATCGGAATTTATTAATGTATTATAAGTTTTCTCTAGTGCATCATTCGTATAGAAGTAGTCATCCATATACATCATCTTAACAATCTCACCCTTAGCAAGATCCATTCCAAGATTCTTATTAGATGCTACATCACCGCGGTTCTCTTCGTTTCTAAAATAGATAATATTTAAATCAAAAATGTTATCATGACAGAACTCTTCAATGTCAGTATTGACACTGTGATCTGGAATGATAACTTCTACTTCCTTTAGTGTTTGTTGTGAGATGGTTCTAAACATATCAGAAAGGTATCTGACACCCTTACCACCATACTCATAACAAGGGATGACTACTGATACCTTTATTTCCATACCTTGACACCAGCACTGATACCATCTTCAATGATTTCGAAGTTGTATCCGTGTTTTGTAATCCACTCTCTAAATGCTTTTCTTTCGTGATGATCATAGTCAGGCTCATGACCATGCCAGTCATCAAAACGGAAGTAGAGTTTATCCCATTCACACTTATCGATGAACTTGAATGCTGATACTGTGGGTTCGTAGATGTCTAGATCAATATGAATTGCACCAACCTTACCAATACCAAAATCAGATGGTTCTTTCTCTACCATCTCATGAACATCTTCAACAAAGATTTTGATATTAGGTGAGACTGAACACTTTCTCTTAACATCTTCTACAGTTTTGGGGATCCAAGTATACTGTGGGTCACCAATACGGAATGCACCTTCTGCCCAACCAGCATACGATGGTGTTGGTTGTTGTGTGACTTCTAGACCTTTGAAGTGATCGAAACCAAAGACTTTACGTGATGGATTCTTCTGTCCTATAGGGAGTAGTGTACCACCACTACAGACACCGAACTCTAGAATATCTCCTTCTCCTCCAAACTCATCCACATTTTCTGCAAAGGTAATGTGATTGAGAGTGTATGCTGCTGTGTTATTGTCAGTTCTTTTTGGACCTTCAGGGAACACGTTGTCTACCTCCACAAAGGAGGGAGCATTATAAACAAATGACATAGTAATAACAAATCTGTAGTATTTATCGGGGGTTATAACCCTCCACGGTGACACCAGGTGGAAGATTATTGTGGAACCCAAATGGAATTATGCCTTGGTTCTCAGGGACAGGAGACTCGTATGAAAAGTATTTTGCTACTTCTATTGGAGCTATCTTACACCCACGCAGCTCATAAAGGTGTTTGTTGTGGACACATATATTACCGTCCTCGTTCGTGTTGTTACCACCAAACATCTTATAGAAGTCCTTTGCAACATCGGCAACTCTGAATGGTATCCATTGTGTTCGTGGAACTTCTAAAAGTTTCTTTGATCTCAATGAGAATCCACCATTACCTACTCGCTGATGTTCTCCATAGGGAGTGATGTATGCTCTGTCTCTGATTGGCCATGGGGCTCCGATGTAGTCATACGAGAAAAACTCCTCCCTCCAAGCATCAGGATTAATAATAAAAGCATGATCCTGGACGAGGAGGCAAAACTCTGTATTAATGTGTTTGTGAAGGTGGTAAAGAATGTAGTAATTGTATTCATCAATATTAGTAAGTGGTTTGATTTGTTCTTCTACTAAAATACCATCAACAGAACATTCGTCCTTGTATTTGTTGACGTAGTTTGGGGTGGTAACTAACTTGACCTCCCCAAAGTTTGCTACGTTCTTACAAGTATGAAGTGCATTGATGGTTTCTTCTATTCGATTTGTATTGTCAATCGCAAAGCATGTAACTCTGGATAGATCAAGCATTTTTAAAATCCTCTACGACTGTTTCAATGTAGTCTATCATATCATCAGTAATGACTGGTGAACAACCCAAGAAGAATACTGTGTTAAGAACCTTATTGGCTTCAGGGTACTTCATGGCATCATCTAGATGTGAATATCCAGGATGAAGAAGAATGTTACCGGCAAAGTAATTACGTGTCTGAACTTTATTCTTCTCCAGATGGGCAACAAGAGAGTGTTTTAGTTTCTTGTTATCACACACAATAGGAACACCGAACCAACTGGTCTCACTATCATCACGTTCGTTAACAACACGACAACCATCAATGGTTTCAATGATCCTTTGAATACGATCTTTGTTCTTCCTTCTCAGTCTATGAATATCATCAAACTTCAGAAGTTGAACTGAACCAACTGCACCTTGCATGTCAAGTGGTTTCAAGTTGTAACCCATCTGGGAGAACACATACTTGTGATCAACAATGTCTTCGTAACCATCCAACCAAGTATCAAAACGACGGCCACAGACACCATTAGAGAGTAGGTTCTGTTGCCCTACACAATAACATCCACGACCCCACCAAGCAAAACTACGAGCAAGATCAATAATTGCTTTGTTGTTTGATGATACCATACCACCTTCAATAGTACAGATATGGTGTGCAGGATAGAACGAACACGATGCAGCAACTGCATGTTTGGTCAGATAGTTCTCTTTATACTTACTACCTAGACTATCACAGTTGTCAGCAATAATATGAATATCTTTACTCTTGCAAAGTTCTACCAACCTGTCCATATCATAAGCATTACCTAGAACAGGTGAAGAAAATACTGCACGTGTTCTTTCAGTAATCTTCTCTTCTACCTGATCCATATTCCAGTTCAGGTCATCCCAATTGATGTCAACAAAAACAGGTTTAAGACCAGCCTGAGCCAGTGGTGCAATGGTTGTTGCAAAACCACAGGAACATACGATGACTTCATCACCATCTTCCCACCCATAGTATTTTTTCAGGGCAGCAATCATCACTAGGTTGGCTGATGAGCCAGAGTTCACCATAACAGAATGACCAAACTCAAATCTATTAGAGAACTCTTTCTCAAATTTATTTACCTTCTCACCAGAAGATAACCACTTACCTTTCATTACAGCGTAGATAAGTTCTTGTGCTTCTAGATCATTCCAATATGGTCCAGAGTAATATACATTGTTGCCTGGCTTCCAATCTTTGTTAGCCATGAATGGAAACACATTATCATCCATCTCCTTGGCGGATTGAATGAAGTTCTCAATCAATTGATACATGATACTCTCTGTCTTTAGTGATTATAATATGGAGTCTTGAGTCTGTAAAGGTCATACTCCTTCTGACAATCAGGACCACTGAAGAGTTTACCCTCTCTATCAATGTAATCCCAATCTTTGACGATCATATCGTCACCTCTCCACCAACCGTTGGAAGTTTTATGGTCAAACCAGTACTTGGGTGCAATGACCTTGGGTGTGACATTAGATGTCCATACTGGCCAGAAGGAGAATGTTGATGCTGACATGATGACGTTCCTAGCATTATGTAGAATAGAATAATCAACACCGATATTGCCTCCTTTGTATTTGAAAAAACCTGTTCCTTGTTCAATGTCTTCTTGTTCCTTGAGAGTAGTTGCGCCTACAACCTTTGCCCAAGGAATAAACTTGTTTGCATTCTCTGGATCGTCAGTCACAACTACAAACTTCATGTTTGGATTCTGTTCCAACATCCTATCACGTGCATTCTCGTAGAACTTTGGTTCTAACCATGATGCAGTAATCAAATACTCACCACCACGGAAGTGAATGACACAAATATCTTCATCAGAATACTCAATAACATTTACATTATGAGATAACCATTGACGAATATCATCTTTACAATCATCAATATAACCTAAACATTGAAAGAGACCATCGATCTTTGAATTGTCAGGAAGATTATTCCATAGACCAGGATCAAAAAATATACCGCTATGACCACACTGTGGAAGAGGATCATTTCTCTCACGAATATAATGAGTGATACCATCAGGTAATGATTCTGGTGGTTGTCCCTCTCTAGGAGTATGACCACCAACTACTTCTTCCCCATAATCAAAGTCTGGCATGAACTTTCTTGCCTTGAATGGAGTACTTTTCTTTACGCCCCACTTATATCCATGTCTATGTGCGAGGATTCTAGATACCACCAGGTTCCAGATCTGGTTTCCCAGTCCAGAACCCCTATAAATTTCAGTTACAATCATTTGATCAAATAAGAATACTTTTCTTGGTTATCGATTAGATACTGTGGGAACCTATCAGCATCAAAGTGAGTAATACAGTATGATGCATTGTCCTGACCTAGTGGTGACCGACCATCTTTTAATCTCTGTTCGAGTTCACCAATCAGTTTTTCGTTGTTGAGTTCAGTATGTGCAGAAGACTTGATCTTCTTCATCACTCTCTCGTACATAGTACACTCTTCATCACTGCCAACTGTACTCCAATGCCAACCACCTGGGTAGATTCTTAGATTCTTCTCTTGAGGAAGTTCACGTCTAATGTTAGTCAAAGAATACTTACTTAGTGTGGCAAAGTCACACATCTTGGTACCAATCCAACGTGGACCTTCTTCTTCATAAGAGAAGTCTTGTGTTTGAGAGGTAATAGTACCTGTAGTTTCGAACCAATTCAACGCAGCTTGGTAGTTATCTTGTGCAAAGTTATACACCGTACCAGGTTCGTAGAAGTCTTTAATTTGTTCAATGACTTCTGGATTAGGTACTTCGTCTAGATCAGACCAGATGATTACATCTTCATCAGAACAATGTTCTTTGAGGACATCGATGATGCTATCCTTATAAAAAGTATCTCTCATAAAAGATTCTTTCTTTACATTATACTTTACACCTTGAGCCTGAAGTTGTTCAGATGTCGGTTCTTCGATCTTAGTGTAGATGATTTTATTTTTAAACTTCTCAAATCTCTCGTCTGTCGATTCAAATATAAACCCCTTATCTTCACCAGAAAATGTCTTACCACCTTCACTGAATACAAAGTAATCAACATAAGGTTCAAGAAGATTCATACGAATCTCTAATAGATCCAACTCATAACCAAATAGAAATACATCAAATACTTTCATCAGTCTTCGCCTCAATTTGTGTGCAGATCCATTCATATGTTTTACGAATACCCTCTTCAAGACTTTGAGAGTAATCCCATCCAAGCTTCTCACGAATAAGATCGTTGTTAGAGTTACGGCCACGAACACCTAGAGGTGCATCTAGTTTGTAAATCTTTCTAACTACTTTATTAGAAATCTTTCCTGCAGTCTCCACCAATTGATTGATAGTGACCATCTCTTCTGAACCAATATTCACAGGACCCATAAAGTCACTATCCATCAGTCTTCGAGTTGCTTCAATGCATTCATCAATGTACAAGAAGGAACGAGTTTGTAAGCCATCTCCCCACACCTCGATTCCTCCACCGACGTTCGGGAGGTAAGCAACTTTACGGCAGATTGCAGCTGGTGCCTTTTCTCTTCCGCCGTCCCAGGTTCCTTCAGGTCCGAAGATATTGTGATACCTAGCAACCCGAACAGGGATCCCATGGTTACGATTGTAAGTAAGGTAGAGACGCTCAGAGAATAGTTTCTCCCATCCATATTCGGAGTCTGGTGCTGCGGGATATGCGGATTCTTCACTACAGTCTGGGTTATCAGGATCAAGTTGATTATGTTCTGGGTACATACATGCAGAACCAGAATAGAAGATTTTGGTCTTGTTTACATCTTTGTCCAGATTAAGAAGGTGCTGTTCTTCAAGTACGTTCAGATTGATAGACACTGAGTTGTGCATGATATCTGCATCGTTCTCACCAGTGAATACAAATCCAGCACCACCCATATCAGCAGCAAACTGATAAATCTCATCAAAGGGTGACAGAAACTTATCCACAATCTGTGCATAGAACCCACCATTGACACCAGTGGTACGAATACAACGGCGAACAAAACTTCTATCACGCAAGTCGCCTTGAATGAATTCGTTTGCTTCAGTATCAGAATACTCTGGTCTCTTTAGGTCAACACCACGAACCCAGTATCCTTCTGATCGTAGTCTTTTCACCATATGACTACCAATAAAACCACCCGCACCTAGTACCAGTGCGGTTTTCTTAAATTCAGACATACATTTAATTTGTTACTTACTATTTATTTTACCAAAAATTGTTCTGTAGTCAATATGCTTTACACATCATTTCGACTCCAGTATCAATTGCAAGGTTCGGAACATGACCATAGGATGAAAGTTTGTCTACATTCATTGTAAAGTTTTTGATCTGTAGATACTTCTGTTCCTCAGGCATCTCCACACTAATCAACTCACTATTACTTCCAACATAGTCCTTTGCAAACTCGATGACTTCTCGGAATGAACGAGATACACCAGTACCAATGTTGTAGATGTTATTTGTATCGGACTCATCCATCAGAAGTTTCATTGCACTACACACATCTTCAACATGCATATAATCTTTTACATAGTTACCTCCTTCATACAATACGATGTAGTCATCATTCTTCAAACGACGGATCATATAACCTAGAACATTCTTACCTTGTGATACTGTTGGGTCAATACCAAAGACATTACCAATCCTAAAGATACGATATTTGATACCAAAGGTCTCACAATAAGACATCAGAAGTTGTTCTGCACATCTTTTAGTAATAGAATAGAACCCAGTTGGATTACAACAGTCAGTCTCTTTGGCATCTAGGATATCGTTACCATAAACAAACCCAGAACTTACAAAGTTGATTACAGTATCTGTTCTCTTACAATGTGATAAGAATTCAGTAAAGATTTTTAGATTGACATCAATATCAACCTGTAGATCTTGAAAAACATTCTGATTAGTTGTTGTACTAATAAAATACAATACATTCTTGGTATCAAAATGTCTTTGACCACGAGGAATGATTACATTACCAGGGTACATTCGTTCATATGTTGAACCGATGTACCCTGTACCTCCAAATAAAGAAAGGTCAGTCATACTTTTCACACTCACTCATAGTCTTACCTAATTTATCTTTGTCCGAAAGGATGGGTGTTGTAGTTGGCCATTGAATACCAAGGTCTTTATCATTCCATAGAAGAGTTCTGTCGTACTCTTTATAGTAATAATCAGTAGTTTTATATGCAATATGACAGTTGTCTGTCATACAATAAAACCCATGAGCAAACCCAGGTGGAACCCATAACATGACTTCGGGTGAATGCAAATCAATCGAATACGACTCACCAAAAGTCTCTGAGGACTCCCTCAAGTCTACTATAACATCCAGAATCCGTCCAGACATACACCGAACAAGTTTACCTTGTGGTCTCTTCACCTGATAGTGAAGTCCTCTAAGAACATTTACCGAAGAGTTAGAGTGATTGTCTTGAACAAACTCAACATCTAAGCCAATTTCTTTGAATGATCTAGAGTTATAAGACTCTAGAAAGAATCCTCTATTATCTTTATACTTATCTGCTTGAATAACAAATGCATCCTTGAGAGGAGTATCAATTCTATTCATAATAATATTTGATAGTTTTTAAGAGACCTTCATCGATATGTGTCGATACAGTCCAAGGTGTTTCAGTTGTGATCTTATCATTTGATGTTGAATATCTTTGATCATGGCCCGGTCTATCTTTAACGAAGTTAATTTCAAATTCTTTATTCATCAATCTAGCAATCCTATGAACAAGTTCAATGTTTTTCAACTCACATTCACCACCAACATTGTAACTCTGACCTGCTCTACCTCTCTTACAAAGTTCTACAAGGGCCTTACAATGATCCTCAACATAAATCCAATCACGGATTTGCAATCCACTACCATATACATCAACCGGAATGTCATTCATAATGCTTAAGATAGTTTTGGGTACCATCTTCTCATGATATTGTCGTGGACCATAGTTATTAGAACAGTTTGTAATAATAGTTGGTAATCCGTATGTGGTATGGTATGCATTTACGAAATGATCACTTGCAGCCTTAGATGCAGAGTATGGATTCCTTGGTCGGTATCTAGATATCTCATTAAAGGAACCGTATGCAATAGAACCAAACACCTCGTCAGTAGAGATATGCATAAATCTACTTACTTCATGTTCTAATGCACACTGAAGAAGATTAACAGTGCCTGTAATATTAGAATGAATGAAAGGTTTACAGTCTTTAATTGAATTATCTACATGACTCTCTGCTGCAAGATGAAAGACTTTTGTAATAGTCTCCTTTTCAAATACATTTCTTACCGATTCATCATCAGCAATATCTGTCCGATAAAACTTTACATAATCTGGAAGATTAGTTTCATCTGCAGCATAAGAAAGTTTATCCATGCAGATAACTTCCTCACCAAACTGTTCAAGGTAATGAAGAAGATTACTTCCAATGAACCCTGCTCCACCTGTAACTAAAATACTCATGATTTCTCATACTTGTTAAGAAGTTCTGGTGAATATTGGTCAAATACTTCTCCCGGAACTAATTCAGTTCTTTTTGCATTCTCCAAAGTATAAACTCTATTCCTAAGTTCAGTCGAAGAATACTTATGTCGTCTTAAATGATAATGTAGTTCAATATTATTATCAATACAGTATTGTTTTCCTGTGAAATCTCTGTCCTTATACTCTTCACTCAAGAATCTAATGTCGAGTGTTTGAGTTTTGATAAGATTAATAAGATCATCTTCGGTTTCATATACCAAGATCTCATCAACATACTTACAACCTTGGAGTTGTACATACCTCTCGTACACACTCTGAGTGGGTTTGTTTTTGATACCAGGTCTATCAATAGTAGGATCAACCTGAAGAGCAACTACAAGATAATCACATAGTTCTTTTTCCATCTTCAACATTGTCACATGTCCTGCATGAAACAAGTCAAAGGAACTACAATTAAAACCAATCTTCATATGAATAATTACAATATCTCTCTATGTATTGTATTAAAAAAGGAGGCCTTTGTCAAGACCTCCTAGTATAGGGTTCATGCCGCGCCACTTGCTCTTTAGAGAAGCAAGAAACTCATATCAGAGTTTACCTTTAGACAGTTTTTCAATATTAAGACCAGGTGCCTGTTTTAGAATACTAATTAGCAAGTCTACTTTGGCTTCTAGATCACCACTAACCGGAGCAGGAGCAGGAGCGGCAGGGGCAGAATTCTTTTTTTGAACTTCTTCTCCAACCTTCTTGACCCCAGTCTCAAGAGCCTTAAGTCTGGTTTCTACTTCCTGGTCATACTGAGACATATATGCTCCAGTATCTGATGTTTTTCTACTAGACATAATCGAAATACAAATCTGTTCTATTTATTATTATCTGGAAACTCTATCCCTTACATAACAAGGTACATCATCAGGATCAAGCCACTTAGGATATTCTTTGTCTTCAATAGCAAGAAGAAGTTGCTCTCCGTTATCAAACAAATAGATGTCAGAGTACTTTTTAGTATACCCGTCTGCCTTTTGTAAACGAAAATCGGGTTTACCATTCAGTTGAATATACCCCTTTTGAACAAAACGATAAGGAAACCGTTCATGAATAATAATAGTCTCGGTCGTCTCAACAGACTTAGGATCTAAATCGTTCATACTTCCACACTTTCAAGATCTTCTGCAATACAATCAATGAGAATGTCATAATCGTCGAGAGGATCACCCGAAAAAGTTACACCATCATTCTCATAAAATTTACGAACCTTCTTGTAAAGTTTTGGATTCTTTACGTCAAGGAAGAATTCCCCATTGGCTGCAGACCGAAGAGTTGTGATGTCTTTTTTGAACTTAGAAGTAATAGTCATTGTCTTGATTGTTGACCTTAGTATTATAAGGGTTTTGACTGTAAGAGTCAAGAGGACAGTCTGCGAACTGACCTCAATGCTTCTTGTGGGAGTCGGACCCACCTTAGCCGATTTATGAGATCGGTGCATTCACCGGATTGCTAAAGAAGCAAATAGAAGCCTAAGAAGCTTCGTTGTTATTCTCTGTGTATATTCGCATAGTCTCGTCATCAGCAGGCATCATCACGGCAGCCTGTCCATCCTCATTGACTATACCAAAAGTCTCCCCATTCTCCACTCTTTCCATCAACTCATCCCAACGATCTTGATACTCTTTTACAGTAAAGACTTCCATCATCACATTTGTAGTTGATTTATTTATTGTATCGTTACCTGACTTCAAAGTCAAGTCTCTAGAAAAGTATATGCCAATGACAGTCTGGGTTTTGATGTTAAGTTATTGGGTGCAAAACCGGTATGGTCATTCCTACAATCAAATAAACATCCGTTATTAGGAATGTATGGGACATAAACATATTCGTCACCTACATTACAACAGAACTCTCCGCCCCAGATTGTGTTCCAATTTGATTGACAAAATATCACAAATGTCCATAGTGAATCCGATGGATTATCCAATGGACCGTCTTTATGAAAGATAGAATGCATGCCAGAATATTGAATGTTGGTATTTACTTTGATTAGTTTTAATTTTTGTCTTAGATGTTTTTCAGCTTTCAGCTTTACATACATTCCTATGTTAATGAGAACGAGATTGTCACCCATGAAACTAGAACTTTTTACTATTTTGCCTCTAATAGAACTATTCCCATCATCATATGACGATTCTTTATCAAAGATCCAGTGGTTGTTTATGGGATTAAACTCATCACCAACTCGTAAAAACATTTCCGTAGGGAAAACATTATTAACATGAAAGACGTTCTTATGTAATTCCTTAAATATCATCTCACCTCAAAGTCAAGTCTCTTTACCTTACGTCTACGTCTTTGTTCCTGATACATCAAGTCTGCTGCAGTCAGTACATCATGACTATCATCAAGTTTATTGTTAGATATAATCAACACTCTAGATAAATCAACAGCAGAAATCTTATCATCAGTGAGTGTGGTGTTATTTGAACAACCGCAGACCTGAGTCTTTGGAGAACTCGTAAGTTCTACATTACAATTTTTGCATCTGATAACTAACATGATTCATTAGATTGATACGACATGCTCGAAGAGGGGATCGAACCCCCGACAACTTGAATGTAAATCAAGTGTTCTACCTCTGAACTATTCGAGCTAACTGGCCCACTAGGACTCGAACCTAGGACAACAGAGTTAACAGCTCCGTGCTCTACCAACTGAGCTATAGGCCAATGACGGGTCAGGAGGGACTCGAACCCCCGACCAATTCATTAGAAGTGAATTGCTCTATCCATCTGAGCTACTGACCCGTGGGGTAGTTCCTATCGCCTCTAACCCTGAACTACCAAGGGGGTCACAGCAGTGGTCTCTCAACCACTTTTATAGTATAGGGTAAACCCTGACTGGTGTCAAGGGTATCAATACAATGGAACAAAAATAACTTGAGTGTATCTCATCTCGTCCTTGAACTGACTCGTTGGCGTATGTTGTCCATGAGGAAACTGAGAGTCGAAAATAACTGCACGATTCTTTTTACCCTGCACACTATGTATCTGTTTAACTTCAGATTTTTTACAACGAATGTTAGTTTTTACACCCGGTGGAACGTCATAGAAGTTCATTCCTTCACCTTCCTCATAGTGTTCATTTAGAAAAACCACAATAGCGATTTGACCTGTAGCAGAAACACCATCCCTAGGGAGAATATCATGATCGTCTCGATGACACCCATACCAATTATCCTTTAGAAATGGTTCAAATTCTTCAGTAAATGAAAAACAATTCACAGTAAATTCTTTACTGACATCCATTCTTTCTGGAGGAAACTCAATGATATTTGACAACAATATATGTAATGACCCATCAAATGCATATGGAAGTGTTGTCCCACGCATATTTGATTTGTATACTTTTCTTGCATCAATAAAAGTTTTGTTGTTATCTGGTTGTTCCCAGATTAAACTTATAGGCATTTTTGGAAGTTGTGATATAACCCCATCTATGTCCTTATAAAAGTTATCAATTGTTGTTATCTTAGCAATTTCTGTATCGATCGTAGTAATTATTGGGTCTTCGTTTATTTCAAAAACTGTATTATCAAATACTAAAGAATTGTCTACAAGCATAAATCAAACCAGTACCATTTTTTTACTATAATCGTAAGCATATTGTTCACGATATCCTTTGATACCCCACCCCAACCATCTATATGCAGGACGCATGTAATAAGATATACTTTGATCGTGCCCTTCAAATACAGGAAGATTTGTTTGGAAGATTGGTTCGTTAACCATCCAGCGAACTTGACCTTCTAGAGAAGATGGATCACATTGATATTTAGCACAGAAGTTTCCAAGTCCTCTGTAACGACCAATACTAGTCCACTGAATCAAACCAAATCCACCAGACTTACATTCAGTGTAAGAGACGCGAGCACCACCCTCACAGATGTTAGGGATGAACTTACTCTCCTGCTTGATGTTACCCATGATCGTAGCAAGGGCATTACGATCTTTGATAATTGTATATTCTTGAAGTTTTGTAAGAACATATTGTTCATTAGGTGAACATGTAGGACATTTCCATTCTTTCTCAACCTCAACAATCACAACTGGGTCATATTCTGCTGTCACAACATTTTCTTTTACCACTGTGTCATCAGTTTTTGCAGCGACACACGCACTACCAAGTAGTGTTGCTGAAATAGTCAGACCAGTAAGAAATTTTCTAGACATCGAAATAATTGCGAAATTCAAGTAAAGTTTATTTATTGTAGTAATCCTTTCGGTAGTACCGTCCAAGGATATTCGAATTGTAGTACAGGGGTGTCTCATCTGTCAACCGCTGAGACAGAACCTCGTTCAGAAACAACTGACGTGTCTCCTCAAAGTTAGTCTGACCTTTGGTATCGTGTAAGGAAAGTATCTCTCTAGAGAATTTATTCTTACCAAAAAGATTCACATCCTCTTTTAATTCGGGACATGAACCATAGTATTTTTTCCAATCGGATTCTTGTTTTACCTTACGCTTCTTTCCTTTAGGGGTTCTAAAGGACCAAAAATACTTTCTCCCAATGTATTGTCGTTTGTTTGACTTATTGGTAATGAGATAAACAAAGCCAAAGTTATCCCCAATAAGATCGCCGGTAAAGGGTTCACCTTTAAACAACCAGGGGTTCTCGTAGTCACACACTCACTTTTCTTCATAGTCCTGAAATATGTAGTCGTCTAACTTTTTGGCTTTTATTTTCTTGTAGTATTTGATTAGGTTATTGATGGCGTCTGATAGACCACCCGTTCCTTCTCGGTCCTTGTCGTCCATACTCTAATGCCGCCTTCATAGTGTGTCTCGATATACTATTCTCTTGACAAAAAGCGTGTAACCTACCGACTACAATATGGTCTAGACCCTCGGGGTCGGTAAAAATATAAGTTTGTGCATTAGGGTTATTCTCACCAACAAAATGTTGTTTCCCCCTCCCACACTTCTTCTTCGCCTCTTCAGTATGTCTAAAACCAGTATGGCCCCCAATAGATATTCTAACGGGTCTAATCGGTTCATCTTCTACTTCTAAAAGATATGGTCCGTCTATATCAAAGACGGCATTCAACTTACTATAATCTACGAGCATATCAAGTTGTGCAGGGGTAAGTATATTTATTATAACATACACCTACAAAAAAATCAATGGGTCTTACACCAAATACACCCCTGCACTGGCCGCCCATTATACCATACTTATCCTATTTTGTCAAGTGCCCTAGAGTTTGAATCCTGAGAAGGTATCTTTTTTGACATCTTGTTTGATACCTCCAACTACGTAACTCTCAACTTCTGTTTCTTGTGGAGCAACTTGGAGACCTTTAGAAGAAATCCAATGTTGTGTCCAAGGAAGAGGATTGTTCTTAGCAGCAACATCATAAACAGGTTTGAGACCAATGGCCTTCATCCTACGATTGGCAACCCACTCAACATACTTCTTGAGTAGAGCATCATTCAGACCAATCATACTACCATCTTTGAACAAATGGTCTGCCCATCTCTTCTCTTCGTTGACAGCCTTATCAAACATAGCGTACAACCACTCTTCTTCTTCCTTCATGATTTGCTTCATTTCAGGATCATCACCTGCAGCCCACTTGTTCAGAATGTTCTGGGTGATTGCAAGGTGTTGGTTCTCATCTCTGGCAATGAGGGAAATAATTTTTGCACTTCCCTCCATAAGTTTGAGTTCTCCAAATGCAAAACTGCAAGCAAAAGAAACATAAAAGCGGATACCCTCAAGAATGTTAACATTCGCAACTGCTCTATAGAGTTTACGTTTTACATTTTTGATACTATCTTGAGAGACATGTGTGTCCCTAAAATCATTTGACCACAGTTCACCATTGCCCCATGTTTGTGCACTGTTAATAAAATCATCATAAGATTCAGTTACACTCTTTGCTCTCTCCAAAATTCTAGGATCTGTAATAATATGATCAAAGATATCACTAGGATCTGGATAGATATTTTTGATGATATATGTGTAAGAACGACTATGGATCATCTCCATAAATCCCCAGACTTCCATACATGCCTCTAGTTCAGGTAGAGAACAGTAAGGAATGAATGCCATACCAGGACCACGACCCTGAATAGAATCCAACATGATCTGGTACTTCAAGTTAGAAGTATAGATATGCTTCTGTTCTGGTCTCAATGTATGATAGTCTGCCCTATCCTTCTGTAGAGATACTTCTTCAGGTCTCCAGAAGTAACCCAACTGCTGTGTTGTAAGTTTATCAAAGACCGGATACTTATATGAATCATATCTTTGAACCCCTAAGGGTTTACCAAAAAACATTGGCTGTTTCTTGGCATCATGAACTTCAGTATTAAATACTGTCATTCCCTTCACTGCACTCATACTATTATTAGTACCCACTGGTGAAACTTTAAACTGCGCAGGATTCACACTCTCCCTCCTCTACTGATTCTAGTTCGGTTAATAGATTATTAAGTTCAGACTTCTCTTCAACCACCTCATCAGTTTTAATGTCGTAGGTGTTTTGATAGTAAGAAGTCTTCCATCCATACTTATATGTAGTCAGAAGGTCATTTGCCATCTGAGAAACAGGGACTTCATTATCAGGATAGTTCTCTGGATTGTAACTCCAGTTACCAGAAATTGCTTGGTCAAAGAATTTCTGCATCACAGAGACAACATTAATATATCCCGTATTATCTTTCATTTCCCACAGAAGTGTATAGTTATTTTTCAGTGTCTGATATGAGGGAACAATTTGCTTAAGAGGTCCTTTCTTTGATTTTTTAATGGACAAGTAGTCTCTAGGTGGTTCAATTCCATTGGTTGCATTTGACACAACGGAACTGCTCTCTGAAGGCATTTGTGCGGACAGTGTTGAGTGCCTAAGACCAAAGGCCTTGATAGATGCCCTAAGACCTTCCCAATCATGATCTAACTCCTGAGATGAAATCTCATCAACTTCTTTTTTATATGTATCAATTGGAAGAATGCCATCGGCATACTTGGTTCTACCAAAGTATTCGCAGTGTCCTTTTTCTTGAGCAATCCGATTAGAAGATTTCAGTAGGTAATACTGGAAAGATTCTGACAAACCATGGACTGCGTCCCATGCCTCCTGAGAGTTGTAATCATACCCCAGTTTAGCCAGGTAATGAGCCAGACCAATAAATCCTACCCCAAGTGACCTACGGGCCTTTGTGGTTACTTCTGCGGCCCTTACAGGATAGTCCTGATAGTCGATCAGTTCCTCTAGACCACGGACAGAAAGATCACAAAGATCTTCCAGTTCCTCATCAGATTTAATCTTACCTACATTGATTGCAGAAAGAATACACAATGCAATCTCACCAGGCATACTCTCATCAATATGATTGATTGGATCTGTTGGAAGAGTGATCTCCTGACACAAGTTACTCATATTCACCTTGTCTTTGAAGGAAGAGTGACTATTGCAGTGATCAATATTCATGATGTAAATACGACCTGTCTCTGCCCTCTCTTTCAAAAGATCTAGAAAGAGTTCTTGTGCTCCGATAGTCTTTCTTGGAATAGACTGATCTCGTTCAAACCCCACATATAAATCATCGAACCTGTCAGTACCAAAGGAATCATACAAGCCCGGTACGTCATGCGGTGAGAACAAGCTAATTTCTGCATCCGTAATGAAACGTTCGTAGAAAAGTTTTGATAGTTGGATGGAGTAGTCAAGTTTCCTCACTCGGTTGTCTTCTGTACCCTTATTGTTCTTAAGAACTAGGATGTCTTCGATTTCGATGTGCCAGATAGGAAAGTGAACTGTAGCAGAACCACCTCGGATACCGTTTTGTGTGCAACATCTGACAGTGCTTTCAAACTTTTTAAGGAAGGGGACAACGCCTGTGTGTTGTACCTCGCCGCCTCTAATTTTAGAATTGATGCCACGAATTCGGCCTGCGTTAATACCGATACCAGCCCTTTGTGCGACGTATTTACCAATAGCCATATCACTGCTAAAGATACTATCGAGGGTGTCATCAACATCAACGAGAACACAAGATGCAAATTGACGGAGTGGTGTCCGAACTCCCGCCATGATTGGCGTTGGGATGTTGATTTTGTGTTTGGAGATTGCGTCGTAGTATCGTTTGACATATGATAGTCTAATTTCCTTAGGATAATCACGGAAGATTGTCAAAGCAATCATAATATACATGAACTGAGGGGTCTCATAGACCTCACCCGTGCTCCTATCTTGTACTAGGTATTTATCTACAACCTGTCGTAATCCGGCATAGGTAAACATGAAATCGCGTTCATGATCAATAAAAGATTCTACCTTGAGAATCTCTTCCAGAGAATACTTAACGAAAATATCCTTATCATAAACGTTATCATATGCAAGTTTGGTGATATGATCTGTCAGATTTGGTAGCTCATGCATCTTACCAAACAATCTTTTCCTCAAAGAAAACAAAAGAAGTCTGGCAGCAACAAACTGATAGTTGGGGTGGTCTAGATCAATGAGATCAGAAGCACTCCTAATAAGAATTTCCTGAATTTCCTCAGTCGTAATACCATCATAGAACTGAATACCGGAAGTCATCTCAACCTGACTTGCAGATACACCAGCAAGACCTGCGGTGGCAACTTCCACCATCTTATGCATCTTATCGAGATCTAATTTTTCAATGTTACCGTCTCTTTTAGTAACCTTTAATCCATTACTCATACTTTTTTCCAGGTTGTGAATTTTAGTTTTGCTTGTAATCCAGTATATACATTTGATTCTACTATGTCTTGCACATTATGTCCAGATAGAACCATATCGTTTATGTCTTTTTCTCTGATAGTGGTGGGCCAGATGACGACTCTTTCACCTCGTTCAATACATCGTTCAATTCGATTAACAATCTCTTTATTGCGGGGCTCGTTATCGTATACAAAAACTTTATCGCTTCTCTCAAGATCACGAATTTCACCGTCACTACCACACAGAGCCACACTATTGTTGATGAAAGTGCTGTCAAAGGGTCCTTCGACCACATAGACTGGTAATCTTTTATCAATTGTGTCAAGTCCATAAACTTTAGGGGCATCATCATCCAACATAATGGTTAAGTATTTAATAGGGTTTGTAGAGAGTGCTCTCCCTTGAACTCCTATAAGTGTGTTATTCCTGATAAGAGGAATAACGATTCGTTCTTCGCCGTAATGAATAGACTTAAACGTATCTGGTTTAATTGTATTCACAAACTCCATGAAGTTTTTAGCATAATAAAACTCACCACGGAGTATTGCTCTACTCTCTAGATATTCTTTAGACCTACTTACAAGAAATGCACTTGGTAAATCAATCACGATTTTCTCCTTGAAAGTTGGTTTGGATGTCTCAACTTTTTTGAAGATATCTTCCGGGGTTTGTGCAGCAAAGTTCTTACCGGTCTTCCCATCCTTGAACTTCTCAAAGATATATTCTTTGTGTGTCTCTGGATCTAAGTCCTTTAAGAAACTATTAAATGACACACTAATTCCACAGTTGTGACACTTGTAGTTAGTATTATTTTTAACCCGGTAGAGATAACCTCTAGCTTTGTTTTTTTGTTTCTGACTGTCACCACAAATTGGACACCGAAAGTTGTAAAGGTTTGCCTTCACCTTTTTGAACTTTGGAAGTCTGGAGGATATCAGATTGATGTATTTTACATCAATAAAATCCATGTTACCTACTAACAGTTCTTACCATTGTAGAGACAACCGGAGAGGTTGTCAAGGTATTGGGAAATGCTGTTATGACCTTCAACCCAATGGTCAATACAGCGAGACCACCCACTGCCATCCATACACGTTTTTCTAATTCACGTATTCTTTGCAATACCATGTCATGATCCCCGTCCATTTTATCACGGAGTTGGTCAATTTTTGTAAAGAGTACAACGTCAACTTGTTCTTGTTTTGATATGCGTTCTTCATGTACTGCAAGCATCCGACTCACAGTAGTATTTACTTCACTTAATTTTTCTATTGCTTTATCGATTCGAAGAACTATTGGCTTCAAATCTTCAATTTTTTGTTCTAATACGGCAACCTTAATTTGATGACTTTCCATGAGGTTTGAAGTATGGATTGAACTCTAATGCTTTTTTCCTGGCCTTTTTGTCTTTTCTCTTTTGACCTCTATCCATCAAGTCTTTAATAGCTTTCTTCACGTACTTGTTACGACCATCCAATTTCATAGTGGAGTCGAAACCAGCAGTAGGACCAGCAGCAGGGGAGGAGCCACTAAATCCACCAGATCCCCCAGGAGGATTTGCCACCATGCCTTCCTCATTGACACTGAACTCACTATACATTGCCGAACGAAACGCATCTACAAACCTATCAATTTTGTCTTTATCCATTGGTGATTCCATTAAGTGCATCTAAACAATTCTGATCTAATTCGATCTCATGTATATAAGATCTAGGATAATCTGGAAGTTTATCTAGAAATATTACAAAGGTTTTAATGCACTCCCACAAGTTTTTATCGATCTTATAGAACAACATTGGGGTTGTTGCGTCTCCAAAGATATTATAAAGAATAATAAAGTGGTTAATAAGAAGGTGAACCTTAAGTTCACCCGTGCCCTTATAACGTTTAAGTAACCTTTTAATGTATCTAAAACGACTTAGATCTTTATCAAAGTCTTCTCTAGTAACAGCTTGTGGGTTCTCATAATGTTTAATAGCGAAGAGGAGAAAGTTCTCCTCGTTCAATTCAGTAAATAACATCTAATTATGCTTCAGCAGTAGGATATGCGAAATCAACAGGTGCAGTGGAGATACCTGACATAGCAACCAGAGTTTCTTTCTTAACTCTTGCAACACCTTCACAATCGGTATAGGTTGTAACACCAACCCAACCTTCTGACATGCCATAGTAAGAAGGGTTAGAACCCAACAAACCATCTTCCTGATTTACACCATAAACCAATGAATCAGCTGTTCCATATGCTGCCTCACTGAACTTAGAATCAAGTACAGAAGACTTAGGAAGTTGTGATGCTGAGAAAGAAGTGGAAGCAATAGCTGCACCACTCAAACCCATAGTAGAACCAATAGTTACAGAAATAGTACTAGCAACAGATACGATTACTGCATCACCAAAGTATACACCACCCTGTCCTCTAATTCCAAATCTAATAACATCACCCTCAACAGCACCAGTAGTGCCAAAGGAAGTTCCAGCACCAGTCACCACTCCAGTAGCATAATTAAGAGATACTGTTCCTACCGAACTAATGTTGTCGTTATTACCCCAAAGTGTCATGTCTTTTTCCTGTAAAGGTTACGTTCTTTCAAATTATTTATAAAAACCTAGGAGAGAGTTTTAATCACTCTTCCCTATTCTTGATTGCTTTTGTTACTACTTCAAGTAGTTGATCATCCATATCAGTCTTGGTCAGCTTAACCGCCTTAGCAAGAATAACAAGACAGATCTCAACCATTTTCTCACCGAGTTCTTCATTCTCAGGAATTTTTGAAATAGCATCAGTAATAATTTTAGATGCAAGTGGAAGTAGGAATGCAAGCATGATGATTCTCTATACTATAGTATATATCGGATCAGTTACTTTTCTTAGTATCTATGATAGCACCTTTACCATGCTTGGCACGGATTTGTGCTTTTACAATATCCAATGCAGAGGGACCACCAACAGGTTTCTTCTTACCAAATGTATTTGGTGTGTTACTAACTGGTTTGTTGTAACGATTGTTGCCATCAACACCACCCCTCTCCATTCTTCTATCTCTTAGACCATCTTCAGTTTCTTCCTTTGCAAGTTTGGTTGCAGTGGCGTACATTACAGACTTGGCATCTTTACCATATCTTTTTTTAAATCCACTCTTATTCTTTTTCATACCCTTGACGATATCTTCCTTTTCTTCCTCCTCACCAGGAGTCAAAGTTCTTTCTTTCAACTTACCAGGTTTTCTACCTTCCTTGGTATCTTTATCATTCTGAAGATTCTCAATATCTCTTTTCTTTTTTTCTTTATCATTATCATCACATTCACAGTCACTTCCTTCATCAATTTCAGTCACTTCAATTACAAGTGCACCAATCTGTCCGAAGGCTTCTTTCATCACGGGATTGATTGTGATCTTATTATCTACTTTCTTATCACCAATTCTTACTTCAGACTTACCTTCAGTCTCTGGTTCAGAAGATTCAATATCAACTACTTCACGTAGATCTTCTCTCCAATTTGAATGATTTTTTCTCATGGATTTCAAACTAGACACGTTTTCTCTTGTAGGTATTTATGAATTCCCTAATATTTGTCTTAGGACCTTTATATGGTTTGCCACCAGGTTGAAGATTAGTTTTATCACCCTTATCAAAACCAGGAGTCATGTCAACGGCATTCTTAAAGTAACCAGTAGTTCCTGTAAGAGTGTTTGGTTTCTTAGGTGTCCTCATCTTACGGTCCATTTTGACCTCAGTATACTCAGTCAGGTCTCTAATCCAAGACTTGAACATAATATTATTCTCTGTTACACAGATGAGATAGTTAGTTCCTCTACGAATAACCTTACCAACCAATCCAGTGTTAAGGTTTTCTACCAATTGATTAATCTTAAAGATATTGCCAGTGACATAATTTTCTCGTAGGTTCTTCCAATCAAATCTAGGTGCAATCTCCCAGAGAGACCAACCTTCTTCAACTTTCATTGCCTTACGAACAGTATTCATAATCTGTTTTGCAGCCCTATCATCTACAACATCAGGAACACCAGTCCTAAACAGTTCAAAATCATTCTCGGCTGCAGCCTTTCTCATCTTCGATGCAGACATTCCAGATACACCTTCTGCATCTTCGTCTCTTTCACCAGCAGAAATAGTTTCAATATTCTCAAAATCGTAGAGTTCGCCATTATATTTCTGTGCTAGGTTGTCAAACTCCCCAACTCTATCAGAACCAACAACAATCTTTACATCAGAGAACCCTTCATTATTAGCCAACTTAAGTGCGTCAAAGATAGTCTTTACACTCTCATCATTGACAATATTGTCTGCATGATCTGGGAAGACCGTCTTCATCATGTCAGTCTTTTGATTTGGATCAAGTGGATTCTTCTTTGCGTCAAATGATCTGGATGGATAGATTCTCAATTCTCCATCACCTGCAACTTGTTCTGCAGCATCGAGAAGTTTTAAATGACCAACTGTAGGTGGATTAAATCTACCAAACACTAAGGTAACACTCTCTCCTTCACGTTCTTTACTACCACCTTCTTCATCTTCACTACCAGATTTCTCACTCGGTTCTTCCTCTGGTGCCTGAGTCTTTTTACCTACCTGTTGTTCAGGTGCTTTATATTGTGCAGTCTTTGTATCTTCTCTTTCATTACCACCAGTTTTCTTATCAGTAAATCTAAGTTCACCACCCTCAGTTCTAGCAACAATATTACCAGCTTTATCTACCCAGTTTCCCTGTCCATCACCAGTTAGACCAAGTTGCTTTGCCCGTGTGGAAGCCTTAGTCTGTCTTGCCTCGGAAAAAAAGTTTAGGAAGCTTTTCATTTCTATCAATATCCTATGTTTTATTTATTAGAAAAACCTGTTGTTCTTATTATACTTGGCGAGGAAGGATTTTCCCCACACAGTGGCCTCTTCTTGAAGTGTCTTAAACATTTTACCGAGAGACTTATATTTCCCAATCCTTTCCATATCGACACCACCGTTCTCAACCATATATGAAGCAAAGGCTGCATCACCACCACCACTATCTTCTGCGTGTCTGATAGCATCACGATATGTACTCTTGATATTCTCCTGTTCTTCTGGCGATTTACCTACCATAGAAAGGAATACTCCACGATAGTAATTGTCAGAACCCATGGAATTAGATCTTGGTTTAGATCCCTCAACATTCTTTTGTTTATTGTATCCTCTTGGGAGACCTAGCGCAGTAATGACTTCTTTTGCAATCTTAGATTGTGTCTCAATAGAGTTCCAAGCACTTTTAATTTCTTTGTCTCCGCTCTCGTTTGCAACTACACCCAATTCTTTTTTAGCCTTCTTTAGTCCCGCCTCATGATTATCCATCATATCCATAAACACTTCAGGTGACATACCCTCAGCAATTTTTCCATCTTCAGTAACAAATGCTCCCATGAGTTCAGATTCTTTTGTTGGAATAGAATTTCTATAATCAAAAATGTCTGACCGAGTTTCCCAGTAACCGTCATCCTTTTCAGATAGAGGATCGACTTGCTTCTCAAAGAACTCCTCCATAGAAAGATCACTCTTTGCTTGGTTCACATTAGCATTCACAAGTACCCAGTTTTTTTCATGTTCTCTTGTTTTAAATTCTTCTAGATCACCTTCTGCCTTGGATGCTGGACGGATATGTTCAAGATCAATGTTATCAATATTTAAAGGTAGACCAGTGTATGCATCTACTCCGCCCTGTTCAAGATACATTTTCCACACATACTTGGCTCTATCAACACCACCATTACCTCGCAGTTCATTTCCATCTTCATCGTAACCTAAGAAATGATTTTTTCCAAGTTCTCCCTTACCTGCCATACCCTTTTTACCCCAGGTCTGTTTTAATTTCTTAGGTAAAATGTCAAACGTTGCATTTACTAATTCATCATCTACTTCATTGTCCCTAACACTTCTTACAAACTTCTCAACACTCGTCTTATCATCAAAGTCATAGGTATCAAACATTCTATCCTTTGACAATGCGAGTTGTTCTACATCAAACTTACCTAGAGAATTAAGACCAGCACCATTGTTTGCCCTACCAGTAAACTTATGTGCATTGGCTACTAGTGCAACAAAAGAGTTTTGCTTCTTTGCATCCATATTTGAGATGAGATCTTCAAATGGTTTGAATACCTTATCCATATATTTTGCATATTTTGCTTCACTCTTCTTCACTGCATCAGTTGCCTGTTCCCCGGCAAGTCTTCTAAGTTCCAACATTGTGTCCTGAAGATCAGCAATGTTGTCTGCATCAGGTTCGTCCTTAAGAAGAGCCTCAACCTCTCCAGTTTTTTCTTTAACTTTATCTTCTTTCGCTCTATTAAGAGCAGTCTTCATAGTGATTGGTTTAGGAGCACTATCTATCCTCTCCTGCTTTTTATCAGCCTCTTCCTGTTCCTTTCTTGCTGCATCAATCAACTTTGACTGTGCATCTATTTCAGCTTGTTCTTCAGCTTCTGCTTCTGCCGCAGCCTGTGCCGCGATAGCCTCTGTCTCTGCATCAGCCTGAGCAATCATGTCATCAGCTTGTTGATCAATCTGTGCCTTTCTCTTAGCACTCATTGCAGACTCTCGTCCACGAGCCAACATCTTTTTGACAGTCTGTTTATCACCAGATTCTAATGCCTCAGCATCTGGTCCACCAGGAACATTCTTGGCTTGTTGGTCAGTTACTGATGGTATTTCTTCTGGTTTAGGTGCGTCTTTTCTGAAGTCAGATAGAGTCTTTTCTTTTTCAGTCTCTGCCTGACCTACAGGAGAGTTTGCCATCCTACTAGTCAAGGGTTCTTGAGATGCAGGGACAAACTTATCACCCTTTACCTGACCAACATATTGACCTTTGTTATCATAGTATCTACCGAACTTAGATGTTACACCACCAGCACGTTCAGCATCCTTCCTTGCCTGAGACTCATCGTTCTCGGCAAGGTAGGCATCGGCCTTTCTTAGATATTTAAATACATCCATCTATCAGACATTCAATCCAACAGCTCTCATCTGTTTCTTCATTGCCTCGGCCTTCTCGGGATTACGTTGATAACCCTCTTCAACATCCCATGCGTCAACCTTTGCCTGAATGGCTTCCAGTTCAGCTTCAGAGAACTCAACACCTTCCTTCCTGGTCATTTTATCAACAGCGCGACCAATACCTTTCTGCCTCTTATCAATCTTCTTATCTTTAGGTGTTTGACCTGGATAACCGATTTCGGCATCCCCGGCATCATCTTCACCTTGAGAATAAGACCTTTTCTCAACATCCTTAGATGCTTTCTTTACATAAGAACCCATAGTTCCTTTGGAAAGTTCGTCAAGATGTTCAAGTTCTTCTTTCTTCATCTTAGTTCTGGAGTCCATTGCCATACGACGCTTGAACTGTTTGTCCGCCCCTTTGGCATCACCTTTTGATTGAGATCTCATATCCATGTCATAGGCTTTTTTCTTTGCCTTGTCTACGCGAGCAGTTCTCTCAGGAGTCATGGGCATGTAACCCTCCTTCTTTGTATCACACTCACAGGGTTCTTTACCACACTTCTCACACTCACCTTTCTTACCCATGGCTTTTTTGATAGCCTTGTCCTTGGATCCAAAGTATTCGTCCTTACCGGATTCTACTTTACCATCACCATCATAATCTTTATCAGCCTTCTTCTCATAGATGGCCTGATAGATGTCACCAACATCCTTTCTAACAGTACCTTCACTCATTCTACTGGAGACTTTATTGGCAGCATCACCAACTTTCTTCGCTGCTTTACCAATCATCCCTTTGATACCAGACTTGATACCAGCCTTAGCATCTTTGGCCTTACGCATAGTCTGTGCAGATGCATTACTTGCACCTTGCTTCAATCTGTTTGCTTTATCCGTTGCAGACTGCTTTGCATCTCTGTATGCACCGTAAGATTTAACTGCACCCTTTGCAGCCTTCTCCTTTACCTTACCCATGGCACCTTTCAGTGAAGACTTCACTGCGGACATTTTCTTTGCCCTTGGGGACTCAGTATCACTACCGTAAGTTACTCTTGCTTCTGTAAGTACTTCTTCAAATATTGCTTCGCACTGTTCGACACTATAACCTTCTTCGAAAAGTTCTTCAAGAACTTCTTCAGCAATATCATTCAACTCAGTTTGATTGATCAAGGAGAAGTCCATCTCACTGATTTCATCCTTATGAGAGTAAAACTCTTCTTTAGCTTCTTTGTTATGAACAGCGGAATACGCTTCCATAAAGTTACGCATTGATGAAGACATCTGATTAATCATTACTTTCTATATCTTTATTTATATTCTCTAGATATTCTCGTTCGGATGAATACACAGAAGAGGGGTCGAGATAAATCTCAACACCCTCTTGAATACTTGGTATCAACCATTCATGTACTGGTAGGCATGCTTCCCAGTTGACAGGTTGAATACAGTTCATAATAATTACAGACCAGAATGCTGCTGTGTAATTTAAAAGTGTGGTCACTGGTCCCACACCAATTGTTTAGCCAGGGTATCTCTCAACTTATTAATACGCTTCTCATCAAAGTGTGCGAAGTTAGGATACTTCTCAACCTTCTTATAATAATGAAGTGCATTGAGGATGATAGTATAATCCTCCATTGAGAGTTCAAACTTCACAAATCAACTCCTACAGAAGAACTACCGACAACTCTAGTGTATAGATGTAGTGTACCTTCCTGTTCACACTTCAAATGCCAACGTGTCATAGTAATTACATTGTCTCTAATTGCTCCAGTAAGCATTCCACGTCCACCTTTAGTCATACTAGAAAACATACCATAACGTGTTGACCAGACATAGAATACATCGTCAATTAATTCTGCACCCTCAGGTACAACAACAGTGTTTTCAGCTTTAGTGATTGTGTTCATTTGATTCATACTCTCGCTTTGTCTTGAAGTAAAGTTTATAGTAAGGTTTTTTCATTTCATTCAAAGTATTCATATCATCTTCAAATCCCAGGTATTTGCAAAGTTGATAAGAACCTTCCAACTCACTAATCAATCTTAGTATGTTAGCAGGGTGTCTCTCAAGTCCACCAAAATCATACTTACTCATAATACAATCTCAAAAGGATATAAGTTTTTTACAACTGTATTGGGATCTAATTCAGATTTATGTACCCAACGATATCGTATACACTCAAATTCAGGATCCCAAGTCATAACGCAAGTATAATCAGTCACGTTGCCTCCAATCATCAGGTTTGTCTTGCTGAAACCAACTCTTAATGTCGTCAGCATCAGTGAATCCCTTTTTGTGATTGGATGGATCGGGATCTCCTAAACCCATCCTATTCAGAAAATCGTCTGTACTGCCCTCTTCAATCTGTTGAGAAGATTGTCGTCGTGCTTTTTGTAACCAATCACGAGCAGTAGTATGACTCTTTGCCAACTTCTCGGCCCAGATCATATCATCTAGTTTAACTTCTTCACCATTGGCAATACATTTACAGATGAATTCTAATTTGAGTCTGTACTGAGTAGAAAGCATATGAGTTCACTCTTTGTAATATTTATTCTGTATCTGGTGTGTTATTCTTTTTGTTAAACCCAAATGGACCGGCAGATTCTTCTTCTAGTGCTACCTTTAGTGCAACACCACCGATTGCTTCCATACATTTAAGAACGTCTTCTGTCTTAGCACCTTCACCAAGTTCTTTGGCAACGTACCAGTATTTTGGCCAGAATGTTTCTCCTGCCCTTTGATAATCATCAAGTGTTAGTAGTTTCATAGTTTTGATAATACTTCTTTGTAAATGTTTTCTGCGATGGCTTTCATCATTAGAGGTGGTACCATTCTACCAACCCTCTCAGATTGTTGTGAATGAGAACCAGTCAAAATAAAATCATCAGGGAGTGATTGAAGTCTTTTGAGTTCTTGGATTGTGAAACTTCTATCCTCATTCCAATGAATCAATCCACCACTCGCAGTAAGTGTTGGTGCTGCTTTGAAAAATGATGCTCTCTTGGTATTGAAACAATGACCCTTCTCATGATAATCCATACCAGATAGAATCTTTTTAGGATTCTTTGGCATCTTTTTGACTACACTTTGATAGACACTACTGTTCAACATGTGGTCAGTTAGTCTATTTACATCCTCTGGATCATTCTCTACACCATCAATAATGTCAGATATGACAGTTTCTTTGGGTGAAGTGGGAGGGAACAATGTAGATACAGTAAGAACATTTAGACCAATCTTATCCGCAATATCATTACGAACTGCAATAAAGATTAGTCGTTCTCTACCTTGACCAACACCATGAAAAGATGCTCTCATTACTTTTGATGTAACAAGATAACCAATCTCCTCAAATGCATTAGTAATCTTAGCATAATAAGTCTTTGCCTCACCGATTGTCAACCCCTTAACATTCTCAGCAACAATAACCTTGGGTTGAATTGATTTGGCAACACGAATATACTCAAAGAACAAGTCTTCAATGTTCTCTACCTTCTTACCATCAGAGTAGTTCTTGGTCTTACCCCAACCATCAGAGTGTTTAGCACCCTCACCACGACACATAGACCCTGCTACAGAGAATGCTGAACAGGGTGGTGACCCATCAAGAATGTCTAGTTCCCCAGGTTTCAGACCAGTGATCTTGAGGAAGTCACCGCCTACCAACTGTTTGATGTCATCAGGAACAATATGAGTTGAGGGATAGTTTGCAGCATAAGTCTTTCGTGCTTCCTCTACAAACTCATTAATACACAGAATCTTACCACCAGCAAGACGATAACCAGTAGAGGATCCTCCACCGCCAGCGAATGTAGATATGACAGTGAACTTGGCTTGTGCCTCACCGTCATAAACATCTTGTAACTTATATGGTAATTTCATATTGGTAGAACTCCTTCACCAGTAGATGCATAGTCGGAAGCCAAGTCCATAACTCTCTTCCTCTTACGATTATTTAGCATTTTATCATCTAATAAAGTTTCAAACAAGTGGTCAATATTAGAACCAAGTTGAAGATTGATATGATCCTTTACATTAGTGACTCTATCAAATTCTTTTTTGAATGCATCTCGTACAACTTGTTTCTGTTTGGGTTGATTCAATTCAAACCAATCATACTTGAAGAAGTAATCTCTTACTTCATCATGGTAAATGTAAGGATGTACTAGTTTTATATCTCTCTCATTTGACAACTGTTCGATCTGACGAAACCCTGTCACATTATGTGGCATAAAATAATTACGTCTGAACTGATCAAACTTTTCTTTCGGTTCTTTGAAATGAAGGATAGCTTTCTTACTCACACCATAGTAACCATCAGCACCAATACCAGTTAAAAGATATGACTCTTTGATGTGAGGGAAGACATATAAGAAGGGGAAAGTACATTCAAAGTGTGTTTTCTTCCTACAGTCATAGTCTTTGACCAGACGTTTAAAGTCATCTACAAGATTATCCGTAGGAACAACAATAGTCTCACAGTCCCAACCAAACTCCTTGCTGACTTCTTCAGCTTTGTTTGCATCATAAGACTTATCACCTTCAAGGTGAAAGGTATATGCAGTAATTTTTTTACCAAGACGATGGGCAGCAAAACCCAAACTCAGACTGTCTACACCTCCAGACAACAAAATCCCCACAGTATTTGTGGGGACTTTATGAATAATGATATCCTTAAGGATGGTATCAATCATTTAATTGCAATAACTCCAACGAACTGATGATTTCTCCAGAAGATCTGACAGTCTTTGAACCCTGCAGTCATCACCATATCTCTCAACTCAGACCATGTATTAGGTTTCAACATATCACGAAGTTGTTTCTCCTTATCCATGATTTGTTCAGCAGAGAAGGTCTTTCTCTTGTAATCATAATGATTAAAGGTAAGAAGTTCTTGAAAGAATGCATTCTCACACATCAACTTCTCGGCAAAGATGAATGCACCACCCTCATTGAGACCATTATATATCTTATTGATAGTCTCCTGTCTGGTAGTCTTGGGCATGAACTGTAGGGTGAATAGTGATGTTACCAGAGAACAGTTCTTGAACTCATAGTTAATAACATTACCACGGACCCATTCTAATATTGCACCAGGGTATTCTTTACGAACCTCGATATGACGTTCTTCAAGATCATCATAGAAACTACCAGCAAGTTCTACACCCACATAATGTGCATACTGACGATTAGGGTTGTTACCAATAATCATCTTGGTAAGTTTACCTGTGGAACACCCAACATCAACGACTTTAGTATGGTCTTCTACAAAGTATCGTGAGAATGATACAGTGTCCTCTAGAAGGTTTGAGTAACCTCTGATACTATCGTTGATATGATTATCAAATCCTTCAGGAGAATGTGCAAAAGAAAAGTCGTATGTCATATTACTTACCGTGTGTTTCGTATTCTAGTGCGTCGTCAATTTTTTTGTCAAGTGTTGCAATAACATTACGAACATCTACAATTCGTGGTGGAATACATGTGGGGTCAAGAGTATAACCCTTTTGTTCTACAAACAGAGCCTGACGAACTACTGCTGCTTGTTGTAAATTTAGTTCAAGGTTAATCATAGATCTCCTCCTTATGATAGTGCTTTAGAAAGTTCTGCGTTGATAGTCAATGCCACATCTGAGGGAACATTGGCATATTCTGCTTTAAAATTACTGTCTTGAATAATAATTATGGCACATCCCTCGTCAATTTTAGTTTTGCTTTCTTCAATCATAGACACACTTTCTGGAACTCCATTACCATCTTCAAACCAAGCAAATTTTCCAATAGACCTTTCCTTAAAAATATTAGGAAGATCATCTCTCCAATCATTCCATTCAGGAGAAAGTTTACGACTGACAAATCTTGTTGAAATCATATCAACAATCTTATTTAACTCATCATCATCAAAGAGAAAAGAAAAGTGATTTCTCACAATATCTTTAATTCCTCTCAAACAACTGCTATTTGGATTCCTAATAACTTGGTCAGCAAGCGCTCTACGAACGATTCTTCTCCAACTCTTACTAAACTCCTCATCAAAAGATGGAAACTTTTCTTTAAGTTGATCTACTGTTATTTTTACTTTTTTCTTATTTCTTGTAGTCATACATCTCCTTCTTGACGGTTTTCGGAATACTGAACATCAAATGTTCCTTCTGGATAACGAGCAGAGAGTTTCTCTACATTCATTGAAAGAATTTCATCGAAGTCAGTGTCAAGTGCCATACATGCTTGTGCCATGTACCACATAATGTCACCCATCTCACGTTTCATATGAAAGACATTCTCTTCGGTATATGGCTTACCTTGAAGAAACATTTTCTTTACAACTTCAGCAAACTCACCAGCCTCAGCAGTCAAACCAAATGCAGCAGTCATCAATTGAGTGACATTACAATCATCTTTGACTTCAAGTTCAGTGAGTCTTTTTGAAAGAGTGGGCCAATCAAGACTTGGTTGACTTGTTGTTTGACGAACGAAATCAACATATTTGGTAGGGTCGATGGTCATAGTTTTAGTTGTAATAGTTTCTTGTTGTCGTAGTTTCATTAGAACTTGAACCCTTCAAATGTCTTTTTGGGTTTGTCATCATAAGTATACTCCTCATCCTTCTTATTGTCAAGAAGGTCATCCTGTGCTGTTTGCTCACAATCGTATAGTCTCATCTTGGCACGATCAATACCAATCACAAATCTCTTGTAGACGTTACCATCATTGTATCTGTTCTTCAATTGTTTTACAAGTATCTGTCCCAAGGATTCGAGCTCTTCAGTACTAATAAGGGCAAACATAAGATCAGCAGTAGCAGGGAGACCAAAGGACTCAGAAGTATCAGTAAGCTCGACATCAGAGCTACCATAACCAGAACGAGTGGTCTGCGTGGCAGATACGATAGGGACGTTTGCTTCGCAAGCCAATCCTCTAAGTTCTTCAGCAATGCTTTTAATAACTGTATATGAATTAACATTACTACCTCCCCTATACCTAGAGGAAGCACAAATATTGAGGTAATCAATAAAAATAATGTCAGGTCTAAATGATTTCTTAAGAGCAAGCTCATTGAGAAGTGCGGTAAAGTGTCCACTATGTGCACTCGCGGTTGGGTATTCTTTGATGATAAGTGTTCCTTGAGTCTTTTGTGCGAGGTTTGTTACCTTCTTCTCAAAAGTCTGTTTAGGAAGTTCACCTATGTCTTGAATATTTACATTCAAAAGATTGGCATCAATCCTTTCCGCAATCTTCTCTTCAGCCATCTCCATAGTAATATACAATACGTTCTTACCAGTAAGAAGAACAGAAGAAGCCATATGACACATAAACAAAGACTTGCCGACACCAGTCCCAGCAAGGGCGATGTTGAGTGTCTTATTAGGAAGACCACCTTTTGTAATCTTGTTAAAGAAGTCCAGGTCGAATGGAATCCGATTCTCTTTTCTGTGGTAAGACTCATACCGCTCTTCGTAGTCTAGAAGATAATCATGACCAACATGATTATCAAAACTTACAGCAAGTGCATCAGAAAGAATAGAAGGGATTGCATCAGGAGCTTTATTGTTATCCTGACCGTCTGCAATCTGAATCGATTCCATCAAAGCCAAATAGATGGCTCTTTCTCTACACCACTTTTCAGTGGTATTTAATAACCAATCGTGGTCTGTTGGTTCGTTTTCTAGACAACTAATGAGTTGAGTAACTTCCTTGAAGTTAGACTCATTGATGTCACTTCTCTTCTCAATCTCAATAGAAAGAATCTCTTGAGTTGGAACATCATTATACTGATTTACAAAGTCGGTTATCTCCTCAAATACAATCTTTTGATTAGCATCTTGGAAATAATCTGGTTTGATGAAGGGAATACATTTTCTTAAGAAGTCTTCATTATGCAATAGATTCTTGAGTACAAGAAATTCAACCTTCTCCATAACTAAACTCTTTCCGTGCGATTTGATCTAATTGTTCCATCACCTCTGGGGTGAAGTATGTCTCTGGGTCTTTCAGGATTGCCTTGGCATAGACTTTCTTACCGTCCATCTCATACCGTCCAGCAACATTCTTCCACAGTCCACCAAGTTCTCCTAGCTCAAGTAGACCATAATAACGATCAAGACCACGATGATCGTAATAGAGACGAATAGTAACATCCTTATTCTCCTTGCTTAAACGCGACTTAGCAGTCTTTGCCTTGATAAGGTTTCCAACGACTTCCGTTCCATCCTTTTCTTTCTTCTTACTGAGATAGATGATAGTACTAGCAGCGTACTTAAGACCACTACCACCCCCCATTTCTTTAGTAGGAACGTAAGAGCCAATAACATCGTAGGTATGATTGGTAACAATCATTGGAATATTTGCTTGACCAAGTTTCAATGTTAACATCCTAAATGCACCTTTAACAAGTTGAGATTTAGTCATGTCTCGAACCTGTTTATCGTTCAATGCATCAGTTATCTCCTTCTCAGTCGATAACATACCCAAAGAGTCTAACACGAACATACAAGGTTTACGTTCGTCTTCTGGTGTCTTCAAATATATATCAACAGCCTGTAGTGCCTTCTGTCTAAACTGTTCAATTGTTACGACATTCACAACAACCAGTCGTGTTAAGTCAATCCCACGACTTGAAAGAAGAGATTTGTTAACTGCTGCCTCAGTATCAAAGTACAGACAGTAACCGTCAGGATTACTGTCCATAAAATTCTTAACCACAGCGAGACTAAAGAAAGTCTTCCCAGTAGAAGACTCACCAGCAATGGCAGTAATCTTATTCCCAGAAACACCACCAAATATACTACCTGAGACCAGTGAATTAAGAACGTAAGAACCCGTGTCCACATAGGTTTCCGTGTCGTCGATGTTTGAGGCAAGTTGGGTATACTCATCACCAATCTCTTTTACAATATCTTTTAAGAAGTCCATCAGGCAAAAAACGAATCAAGGTTTACAGTTTTCTCAACATGCCATCCAATAGCATCAAGAATGGTCTTGAGTGGTTCAAGGAAAGCTTTGTTGAATTGTAGGTCATAATCAACGTACTTGTCAAGACCAATCTCACTAGGGAAATCTGAAATAAACGAGATTACATTTTCCCTAATAATGTTTGGTTTCTTGAGGTAGATAAACTTAATCTTCTCACCATTGTTGATATAAGAATACTTATTTGTCAGACCATACTCTTTAATATAATGATTATATAGAAGTGCCCCACGAACATGAATAGGAGAACCCTTACCGTAGATAGTTGAGTAACTCTTATGTTTCTTTACATCAGAAACTGAACGAGGGAATGCAATCTCTTCTGGTCGCATATTATTAAACTTCTTCCGAGAGTCTTCGATGAAATCAATTACCTCATCCTCAGTACCGTTCATCATCAACTTAAGAGCATCCTTAATCATCTTTCTACAGGGTGCAGGTGTAGATGATTTGACTGCCTCGATACCCATAATCTTCAGTTTAGGTTCTGAATATCTAACCCCTTCACTGTCCCACACATTGAGAATGTATCTCTTTTTTGCTGTCCAGATTCCACGGTCTGCAATATTCTCCCGTTTCATCTGCATCTTCTGATCGTATGCATTTACATACGTCGCAAGTTCCTGGTAAGACTCCTCAATAAAAGGTTCCAACTTCTCTTCGCAGATCTTGTTAAGTATGGACACAACCTCAACCTTATTATCAGACTTACTAGAAAGAAATTTATCAACAATAGGTCCAAAGTTAATATAGATTGAGTCAGTGTCAGATGCAATGACATAATCCGTATCTTGAGTTTGTAATAGGTTATTTAGATACCCGTTTACCTTGTTCTCAATCCATCGAATAGAAGTTTGTCCTGAAAGAGTGATGGCTTCTGCATTAGCAAGTTTAAAGAAACGAAAGTATTGATTACCAATTGCACCATAACAAGAGTTCAATGCAATCTTACGAGCCATCTGGAAGTTATTGTATTTTGCGATATCTTTCTCTAGTTGTTTAGTGGGTTTCTTCTCATACTCTTGTTGTGCTTGGAGCATTTTCTTCTTATAAATCTTACGCTCTGCATACATCTTCTCCATGAGTTCAGGCATAAACCCTCTAATGTCCTTACGAAACATTGCACCATTAGCACAGACTGCATAGTCCTTATACATCTCAAAGGTGATCTCCTTGTTTAAGATCCTATCAATAGTTGCGGAAGGATGTTTCTCTTCAATCAGAGTCTCTGGAGAAATATTGTATTGCATCATCAGGTGAGGGTACAAGGAGTTAAGGTCAAACGATACCACCCAGTCATAGACACCAGGAATAGGTTGTTTTACATATGCACCTTCATATCTCTTCTCCTTATCACTTCTATCTCTAGGAGGTACAACAATGTCTCTCTTCT
>Ga0208667_1000016_pt1 | contig 72898 bp, 85 predicted proteins | sample 11BtaG_FD_184085 | JGI IMG/M metagenome (GOLD analysis project Ga0208667, IMG submission 184085) | Marine viral communities from the Subarctic Pacific Ocean - 11B_ETSP_OMZ_AT15265_CsCl metaG (SPAdes) (version 2) | ecosystem: Environmental > Aquatic > Marine > Oceanic | place: Pacific Ocean... | reverse complement strand
CAGACTTCTTGGGATTATCATCTGCCTTTACTAGTTATTATAATAAAAAAGGAACGTATGTAAGAATTGGTAGTATGTGTCACATTCACGGATTTATTCAGTTAAATGGCACTCCAGCATTTACTGCCCCTAATGATCTACTGAGGTTAGGTCCACTACCATTTAATTATAGTAATCAAAACGGTGGGTATCTTGTTACTGTTGGTGGTGTGGCGTGTCAAAATTTCAATTTCCATGATAATGATTATAGCAATACTGGTCAAGTATCTTGTGGTATTAGTAATGATTCTGGTACGAGTTATGTTGTATTCCAAGTATGTGGAAATAATAATGTTAGAGGAGTAGTACAAAATTCTGCCATTGGTTCAACCAATTGTATTATAGAATTTGAGTTGTCATACAGAGTCTGATTGACAGACTAAATAAATTGTAGTATAATAACAACTGAAACTGAGGAACCACATGGAAGCAGCAACACTGCGTGAAAATTTCACACAACAATTCAATAGTGCCATCGAAGAGATCAAAAATCTCCAAGCACAAGTCGAAGCAAAGAAAGAACATGCTTTAAAACTCAAAGGTGCTCTTGAAGCAATCGATCTGATGGAACCACCCGAGGAAACTGTAGAACCAGAAGTAGTAACTCCAGAAGTAGACTAATATAAATACTGACCTTCCTTATAAATAACAAGGAAGGTCTTTTTTTGTATATGTCCGCAATTACACTTAACTTAGTGATAGAACAGGGGACTGATTTTTCAGCAACCTTTACTATCAAGAATTCGGATGGCGCACCAGTTAATCTTATAGGTTTTACTGCTGCTGCTAAACTGAAGACTAGTTATTACACAACCAGTACTGCAACAGATTTTGCAGTCACTTTTGTAAATAGAAGTAGTGGTATAATTAGAATTGATTTATCGGATACTGTTACAACTACATTGAAGCCAAGAAGATATGTTTATGATATTGTTCTGACATCAGCGTCTGGAAATAAAACAAGATTTATTGAAGGAATTGCAACAGTAACACCAGGAGTGACAGTATAGTGCCGAATTACGAAATTAATACCACAAATTTTACTGTAACTCAGGCGGCGACCGATCCTTACAGTATCGGTCTAAATTACGAAGCGCCAGTAAAAGGTGTTCAATACCAGAATTTAATTCTGGATGATCTTGCTTCGCAATTTGATGGTGCTCAGACAGTGTTTAATTTGAGTACTTCTGGCACATCGTATGAACCATTGAATGATCAGCAATTGATTATTTCAGTGGATAGTACTATTCTTCAACCTGGAGTTGGATATACTGTATCTGGAAATCAGATCACATTTGCAACACCACCCGCTAGCACTAGTGTGCCGTTTTTCGGCATTGCTCTTGCTAATACTGCTGATCTGACAAGAACAATTAATTATGTCGTAGACAATGGTTCACGACCAATGACTACAGGTAACAAAGGTTATTTATCAATTGATGTTACTGGTGTTATTGAATCTTGGATTTTAATTTCTGATGCAGATGGGACATTGGATGTGGATTTGAGAAAATCTACATTTGATGACTATCCTAATGTGGTATCAATTTGTGGTGGTAATACTCCACAATTTGCCGCCACTAACAAAAATAGTGACGACACTTTGACTGGGTGGACCACTACTTTAAATGCAGGAGACATTATTCAATTTGAAGTTATAAATACTACAGTATCAATTAGTAATTTTGCTATCGCTTTGAAAGTAAAATTATAAATATAAACAGATAAATTAACATCAACCGAGAGGAACATTTTAAATGGCACTTTTAGTACCAAATATTGGTGAGTTAGAATCACTCAGATATCTGCTTAACGCTACTCACGAAATCCCTAGAAATTTAGTTCTAAAACTTTTCACGTCAAATACAGATCCTGCTGAAGGTGATGTACCATCATTTACTGCTTATTATGAGCCCTATGCTGATGGTAATACAAATGGATATGGCACAGCAGGGAACACAGGATATCCACTAGTAAACAACAATCGCTCTGATCAAGATTATTCTGCTTGTTACGGAATTCTTTTGAATGGTAATCGCTGGGCAATCGCAACTGCTGGTGATCCTATTGCTTCCGGTACTGGTACTGGAACTTCTGGAGAATACACGATTTCAGTTGCTTCCGTAACTGGCACAATCAGTGTAGGTAACCTTGTCGCTGGTACTGGTATTGGTGCTGGAGCAAAAGTCTCTAGAGTAGACGGTTCAACAATTGTTCTTACAGTTGCTAACAGCACTACGGTTTCTGGAACAATTAACTTCAGTGGTGGAGTAACAACTGCCACATACCCAGAAGAAACATTCACATTCACTTCTGCTGCCGGTAATGTTTATGGATATTACTTGGCTCGTGCTAACAACATGCCTGTCACCATCCATGGTGTAACTGATGCTGCCGCAGCTGCTGCTGGTACAGTTCTCACTAAGGGTGATAATACAGATCCTTCTATCGGTGTTATCGGTAATACCTTCATCACTCTTCCAAACGTTGCTAACGTTATGGACGATATTACTGTTGGTATGGTTGTTGGTGGTAACAATGCTGTTCCTTCATCAACTGAAATTATTGGTATCGACATTCTGAATAGAATTATTTACATCAATAATGCTCTGACTGATAACATTCAGGTTGCTACTGATTCCTCAATCACTCTATCATACAGCAAAGTTAACGCTACTGCTCATTCTTTAGTTGCAGGTGATGTTATCTATATTGCTCAAGGATCTACTAATTCTGGTACTACTACCGGAACATATACAATTCATACTGTATATGATGCTAACAGCTTTAGTACAACTCCTGCTCTTGATGGAACTGGAGACCTAACTCTTCACAGCAGCATCATGTTTGCTGAAAGATTTACAAATGGTCCATACCCCATTCAGAACAACGGTGACCAAATCAAGATCACATTGAACGTCAGCCTCGACTGATATATAGTATACAACTTTTTATTATGTATTTTTGTGGGGGGATTATGTCCCCCCTTTTAATGGCAAAAAACATTAATGAATACATTTCGCTACGATTCAACATCAATTGAATATTTTGATAGTACGGATTTAGGAAGCATCAATGATGCTCCAACATCCTCGATTGATCGTGGCACAAACTTTTTTGATCTCATTATTGAAGATGGCACAGAAGGTGTTATAAACAATGAGTTCATCCTCGAAACTGGAAGTGACTTTATTGTCAATGATGTATTAGCATCTGAAGAATATAATTTGATTGTATTCACTGAAACTACATATCCATATGGAAGTATAAATCTGGGTGGTGTAGAAGAAGAATCTGCTTCTGTAGTCTTTATTGCTAAGCCAAATACAATTGTCCTTAGAGAGAAGGCAATTGTTATTAGAAAGCAAGCTTGGACTGGTTCCGGGACATTATTTGAAATTGCTAATGGTCTAGAAAGAATTGTTGCTCCTTATATTGGAGGTTCTGGATCCTTACGTGTATCTGGTTCTGCTGATGTTAGCAGTACTTTTGAATTCACAAACGAATCAATTAAGACCTATGGTAGTGATGCTGACTATGGACAAGTCACCACTGCCGTAGGTTCTTCTATTGCATATGGTCAGATAGACAATATTGTCGATGAAGGAGAATTCGACAATGGTGATATATTAACCGGACAAGGAACACCTTTCGGTCCTCTAAAAATTAGAGGAGTTGAAGTTACAAGTAATAGGTTTAGTTCATATACTGGTTCTGGATCATTCTCACTCATCTCAACAGGCAGTGAGCAATTTGATCAACCATCCGTTCAAATTTATGTTGTCGGATTGGATCAGGCAACAGGACAATTTGTCAGAAAAGATGTTATTGGTTTAACCATTAGTGGAGGCGATGGAGACTCATTTACTCGCACCACATATTATGGAAGTGGATCATTATTTGATCTTTCCGGTGGATTGGAAAGTAAAGTTTATGATTATAATCCAGGTTCTGTAGTAGAATATTCAATTGGGACAGATAATGGATCTGTCAATTTACCGACAAATTCTAGTAATATTGACTACGGTCAAACTTCAGAGCAAGCAACAGCAGGAGAATTTGATAACGGTCAAGTATTAATTGATCAGACCACATATCCTCTTACAGGTCTATTCAAGATTACCGGAGGTGATAGTGCTCATGCTAGAACTTACGGAGAAGTTGGTTCTGGGCGCATTAAGACCTATAAAGGTCAGGCAGTAGTAAATGCCGGTCAATCAAGTGACTTTGCCTTCCTGCCGCACTGGAGAGGGCGTGGTGGTGCTAGAATATTTAACTCGACTATTCCTGATGCATTCAGTAGACCTTATAGTGGTTCTGGATCGCTATTTGAAATCGGACAAAAAGATGAAAGGGCAATATTCGCGTATGATACTCAGACAGTAGGATCGGAATATCAGTCTCTTCAATTAGAAGATTATCAAACAATTAATCAATCTGCTGGAACTACAGAAAATTACGGACCAATTCTCAGTCCTGCAGATGCTGGCGAACTAAGTTACGGCGGATTTAATACTAATTTTGCTAGGTTCGGAGCAATTAAAGTTAATGGTTCTGCTACGGTAAGACAAGCAGATGATTATACTGCATCTTATGAAAATTCATATGCTTTTGTAAACATCGGTCCTGATGTAGATGTAACAAGTGATTTCGCTTCTTCATCTTCTTATCAGTATAAAAATGGGGGGATGGGATTTGGATCTACTGGTGGATTCAATATTGGACCCCATTACAAAGTTGATGGCAGAAGCAATGGCATAGCCCAGGCATTATGGGCATTTGATCTCACTAATGTAACTCATATAACTGTTAGTGGTATCAGAGGTAATGATAGTAACGGTGGAAATGAAAACAATATAAGTCCAGATAGTTTAGATTATTACTTTACTAAGACAGGATTAACTCAAGTAACTGATGTAGTATTCCCTGGCGAACAAAATTTTGTTGGTCTGGAAGTAGCAACTGATGGTGTTAGCGAAAGAAGTATCCCAGTTCCAAGTGAATTCAGAGTTTCTGGTGTTATATTCAGTCTCAGATTATATTTCTCGCAAGATGAATATGGCATAAAACAAGTAGCATTAAGAAATGCTGATACAAATTCAGGATTTGTTACAGTTCTTCCAGATGAGTTAGTATCTAATTATAGTGCAAGTCTCACTCATGTTGCAGTTGAAAACTCTGGCACTGGATCAGGATCTACTGGCGGATTTAATTCAGGCACAGGAACTAAGTATTTTAGATTCGGCACTTCTAATGTTAATGAGTACAGAGAATTAACTTGGGTAGCTGATGCTTCAGAACTATCTGAATTTATATTTGATCTTATTGCTGGCAATAATAGTAATGGAGGAAATAGTCCAGAAAGTGCAGACGATCTCGTCTTCTATTGGAGAGATGGAAATACTTTCCGTCCTATTGAAGTACTCACAGATTCCAATGAACCTGATGATTGGAAGAAAGTATTTTCTACTATACCACCAGAAGCTAGAAATGCCGGACAAGAGTTTAAGTTACGTCAATTTGGATCTGGAACATTTGATAATGTTGGCATAAGATCTATTCAATTTGTTCCTACACTGAATACAGCTAATGTAAATATTGTAACTCCTAATCTTAAAACTGATACTGTTTTCGTTCGCGGTAGTGCTACGGTTCAGTTTGCAGAACCATCTCCACAAGTTTATGTTTATGGTCATCGCCCACAGGAAGCAAGTCAAGGTGAATTTATTAAGTTTGGTGCTGGAATGTCTTCCATCATCTCAGTCAAAGGAACTTATTTTGGTGGTGGCACTCTATTCAATGTTGGTCAAAATGATGAGAGAGCAGTATTTGATTATAATGATAGTTCTATTGAGATAGTACAAGATCCTACTGATAATGGATCACTATCTTCCGCTGGATCTACATCTGATTATGGTCAAGTTACTCAACCTTCTGTCGGAGAAACAAGTTATGGTCAGGTATTAGTACCATATACCATACAACCATTTGGAAGACTATTTGAAGTTACTGGTGGTGACATTGCTCACTCCACTCCAAAAGCATATCTCGGTGCTACTGCTGAGATTAGAATTACCGGTGGATATAGTAATCTTCAGTTCACTTCTCAGGCTGGTGAATCAACTGTTCTCTTTAATACTTCTGGTGAAGATGCTAATAGTTTCAGTAGACCTTTCATTGGTTCTGGATCACTCTTTAATATTGGTGATCGAATTGAAAGAACTACTTATTCATATAATATCTCATCGATTACAGAATCCTTCACATTTACGGATGCTGAAAGTATCACAACTTCTGCATCTTCAGTAGTTGATTACGGTTCTGTAAATCAATCTTATGATGCTGCGAACTCAATTGATAACGGCATTGTAATAACTGATCCCGATGATAATAATCCTTTAGGTAGACTTTTCTCTATTACAGGTTCTTCAACTGAGAAATTCTTCCCTAAATTTATTTGGAATAGAAATAGTCCTGCTATTAGGATCTTCAACGATCAGCAAGATCCCGCAGACTTCAGATTTGTTCCTCATTGGAGATCTCGTCATCTTCTCGGCACTCCGAAGATCAGCAATGGTCCAGACGGAGAGTTCAATACTTATGCTCAGTCCAGACCATTCATTGCATCTGGTTCACTGTTCAGTCATGGAGTTAAAACTGAAAGAGCAACGGTTGATTATAATTCAGCATCTATTGTTGAGTTCTCTCCAGGTGGAGATTATGGTTCTGTTACTAATGCATCAGGAACATCAATTGATTACGGTGCGATTAATGCAATTGTAACAGGCGGTGAAGTTGATGCTGGTCAGTTAGTAATTACTGAAACTGAATATCCTCTTACTGGATTATTTGAATTCCAAGGTATTGCTGAATCTCAATTCATTCGTGGACCTTATAATGCCAGACAAGGAATTATTAGGATCTTCAACGAACAGCAAGATCCTGCCGACTTTAGGTTCTCTCCACATTGGAGAGCTCGTCCTTACGAACAAGGAAAACTCAGTGGTAATGGAGATACATTCAGATCAAAATCATATGTTGGTGTTGGTTCACTCTTCAATCATGGCACTAAGATTGAGAGAGCGACGGTTGTCTATAGTCAATCATCAATTGCAGAGTTCATTTATGGTGGAGATTATGGTTCTGTTACTAATGCATCAGGAACATCAATTGATTACGGTGCAATCGACGGAATTGTAACTGAAGGTGAAGTTGATGCTGGTCAGTTAGTAATTACTGAAACTGAATACCCCCTCACTGGATTATTTGAATTCCAGGGTATTGCTGAATCTCAGTTCATTCGCGGACCTTACAGTGGTAAAGGTAATATTAATATTTCCGGTGAACTTATTGAAAAAGTTTCATCGAATGATATTGCACTTGGAACAATTTCGTTTACTGGTGATGCTGAGACACCAAGGTCTAGAGACTTTGTTGGTTCTGGTTCACTGTTCCACATTGGAGATAGAATTGAGAAGGCAGTATTCTCATATAATAATTCTTCGATAACAACTGTTGAAACTTCTGAAGATTATCAATCTATCACATCAAGTGCAACCTCGAATATTGACTACGGTGCAGTTGATGGAATTGTAACTGAAGGTGAGGTTGATGATGGTCAGTTAGTAATTACTGAAACTACACAACCATTCGGTCTGTTTAACATTACTGGCAATTCCATTGATAAGTGGCAGCAGTGCTTTACTAAAATTGGTAGTGGTTCACTATTCTCATTCAATGGTGGAATTGAAAGCAGAACAGATGATTATACAGAAACCACAGTACTGTTCAACTTTACTGGTAACCTTACAGAAAGATTTACTAAGGGCAACTACGCTGGTTCTGGTTCGCTGTTCCATATCGGAGAGCAAATTGAGAAGGCAATATTCTCATATAATACAACATCCATTGTTGAAGGATTTGGAACCGATCAGTATGGATCCATTACTGATAATGCCACTACAACTGATAATCTTGGATCTATTGGTGATGCATATCTACCACCCACTGTTGATCATGGTGATCTGGTTATTCTTCCTGGAGAAGAAAATCCATTCGGTCTCTTTAGAATTACTGGTGTTGCTAAGAAGAGAGAGATTAATTCTCACGTCGGTGGCGGATCTCTGTTTGGTATCGGTAATGCTGCTGAGGCAGCAATCTGGCAGACACCTGAAGAAACCTTCCTCCTCAAGATGCGTGGTGGCGCAGTTGAGAAGCATATTGAGAATTGGGTTGGATCTGGAACCATCAAATATCCAGAAGATACTCCCCTCGCTCCCAACGCCGCTGTTAGATTCCGTCCACATTGGAGAGGACGTGCCTTTGAATCTCCAATTACCCTTAAGGGTGTTTGTGGTGAATTCTTCCGTGGATCTTATGTTGGTAATAAAACCAATGTCAGCTTCAAAATTCTTACTCCTAATGAAGGATTTGAGTGGAGACAGTATAGACCATCACCACGTTATGTTAATTCCGTATATGGCAAGATCGGTGGATCAGCAACTGTTGCTGGTATATCAGTATCTCAAAAAGTTAATGTTTATGGATATTATGGTGATGATAGAGATCCAGGAACATCTGGTGGTCTCAAAGGATTTTCTGGATCTGCTGAAGCAAGAACTATTATCCTCAGGGGTGATGAGACAACAAATCTCTTCACATTTAGTGGCAAATCTGCTTCTAAATGGAACCCGGCATGGACATCACGTCCTGATGGTTCACCCAGACTTTCCGGTACTCCTGGACTTCAACTTAGATTTAACATCTTCACTAACCCTGAAGGTGAAAGTGCTAAGATTTATGGCGAAGCAGTTCCTGTTCGCACTATTATTCACAATGGTAGTGGATCACTATTTGCTATCAATGGATCCACAGAAATCCGTGGATTTAATCCATCAACAGATACAGTTCTATTCAAGGCAAGTGGTACTCCACTCGTTCTATTCTCGCTGTTACATATTGGTTCTGGATCACTCTTCGGATTTGGATCGGGAGCAGAATCTGCTGTCATTGAACCACCACAATCTACAGTTTTATTCATACCTTCTGGTTCTGCAGCACCATCAAGATCTCGCGATTATGTAGGAGAAGGATCCACATCTGTTAATGGAACTCTCACAGAAAGACAAACAGATCACTACAGTGGATCTGGATCACTTTCTGCCTTAAGTGGTGCTGGAGAAAGTAGAGCAATTTCTCTCGGAGAGAGTACTGTCCTATTCAAGTCTTCTGGTGGAGAAGCAAATGCATTCGTCAGGTCTACCATTGCTGAAGGTAATGTTACTATCAGCGACAATCTGGATGAAGCCTTTGCAAGACCTTATGCTGGCGAAGGTTCGCTCTTCGGATTTAATGGTGCTGCCGAAGCGGTAACAGTAGATGAAGAATCTACTGGTCTGTTTAACTTTATTGGTGATGCTAATATTGTTAGAGATAGATCTTTTGCTGGCGAAGGTTCGCTATTCGGATTTAATGGTGCATCAGAAGCAAGTGTTATCTCACCTGATCTTGAGACTGGTCTGTTTGAGATTACTGGTGATAGTTCAGATTCCAGAAGCAGAATTTCTATTGGTTCCGGTTCAGCAACTATTACTGGAAATGCTAACAGTGCCTTCTCCAGACCTTACGAAGGTCAAGGTTCACTTTCTACACTTGGTGGTGGCGCTGAAGTTGTCGGATTTAATCCTGATGAAGAAACATTCCTATATGAATTTAATGGCAATGCTACTTCTATAAGAGCAAGAGGATTTGCTGGTTCTGGAACTGCAACTGTTCTTAACGATACAGTTGTTCCAGTCATTGCTCTCAGTTTCGCTGGTGAAGGTACACTTTCAACCTTCGGAGGAGCAGCAGAATCTAGAACAATTGATGTTGAGAATACTACTCTCTTTGAATTCCGCAATGGCGCTACAGAATCCTTCACTAAAGGGAATTACGATACTGAAGGATCAGCAACAATCTCAGGTGAAGCATCTGATATTAAACTTACCAGAACCTCATCCGAATTCGGATATATTGCTTCAAATGGTAAGGCAGTTGAGAAGCAAACAGATCATTATACTGGTTCAGGTTCTCTATTCGGTCTCAGTGGATCAACTATTGCTAGAGCAATTGATTATGATGAGACCCAAATTGGACAGCAAGGTGAAGTAGTTTCCACAAATCTATTCACATTCAGCGGAACAAATCCAGGTAGTATTACTAGAATTACTAGACCAGGAACACTTAAGATTAATCTTAGTGGAGATGCAATTCCTGTTCTCAAGCTCTTTAGTCCTTCCAGAGTATTTGGTACGATAATATAATAATTTGTATAAATAAAAGAAGAAAATCTCTAGCATAGAAAATGACTACTCAAGTTCAATTCAGAAGAGGGACAACTGCCCAACATCAGACTTTTACTGGTGCAGAAGGTGAAATCACAGTTGATACTACAAAAAACACTGCTGTTGTTCACGATGGTGTGAAAGCTGGGGGAACCGAACTCGCTACTAGGCAGGGATCAGTCGCTATGTCCGTAGCATTTGGTCTTTGATTAGACGTATATAAACATAACCGAAAGGATTTAACAAATGGCAAAGAAATTAATTACCTATTATACTTTTGATCCGAATACCAATACGATCAGAATAAAAGGCAATATTCCAAGTAAGCGTTTGCTTCTTGTAACGAATATTACCGATAACGTCAACATCTACAATTTTGCTGATGCATTTCTAGGACTAGTTTCTAGGACATATGATGAAGTAACTGAAGAATCTGTTTTTGTATTGCGTTATGATTGTTCATCAATGTCCGCCGAGGACGAGTTACAAATCTTTTATGAGAAAGATTATGTAGCTATTGAACCATCAGAAACTTATGTTGATGCTGTCTCTAAATTTAGAGTTTCAAATCCAGAAAACCTGATTGATACCGACTTTGAGTATGGTCCTCAGGCTTCTAAGTGGGAAACCATTCAGACTATTAATAATATTCCTTCATTCTATGCGTCTACTGCTGATACTACAATCCCATTCATTACTAAGGTAGAAGCAACAGATGGTAGTGAGATTATCACAGTAACATGTGAATTTGAGCATGGTTTAGTAACTGGTGTTCCAATTACTGTAACTGGTCTTTCTTCACTATCTGCTGAAGGTTCATACCTAATTCAATCAGTTCCATCTAACGAAACATTTACATATAAAGGTAGAGCTGCTCAATCTGAAACAAAAGAACTTCAAGGAACTTATACTTCTATTATTCCTGGTAAGTTTTTCCAAGGTGCTCAAGTAAATCTGGATACAACCAAAGGTATTACAGCTGATCTTTTCACCAAAAGAGTTACAGTAAAAGCTACTACTCTTCTTACATCGACTACACCTTTTGACATTGATGTTGTAGTTGGTCAACCAGTTTCAGGTCAATCAACTGGTACTGCAGGAACTATTGCTAAAGTAGATGGTTCAACACTTACTGTTATTGCTGTTACTGGTGCTTATGATGCTGAAGAAGTAATTACAATTACTGGTGCTGCAGTAGATTATACGCTAGAAACTGCTGCAAATAATGGTGTTGCTGCTGGTGGTAATAAGTATTTCTTAAATGATTATCTGGATCCAAATTTCTCTTTGAGCAGGAATGCTGTATATATCTTTGATCAATCTGATGCTAGCAATGCTACTCATCCAATTGCTTTCAACGATCAGGCAGATGGTGCAGGAACTGCATTAACTCAGTATGTTTATAGTGTAGGAACTCCAGGAAGTGCAGGAGCATATACTAGAGTATTTATTACTACAACTTCACCTTCATATAATACACTACACTACCATTGCACAAATCACAATGGAATGGGTGGCACCCTTGCATTAGAATTTGCATCAAATACTAAAGTTCTTCTTACAACTAGGGCAGAACATGGATTTGCGGATAATACAAATTTCTACTTCGTAAATACGGTTTCACCAAAAATCCTTGAGATTCCGCTGATTGAAACAAATGCTCCAGATGGTAGACCCATTGCTGATGATGCAGACCAAGCTAATATTGCTAATGATGAGGATCCTACTCAAAGAGTTCCTTATAACTACGAATCAACTTATACCAAGAGGTTCCCAGAATCTGATGTTAATTATGGAACTGACACTATTACCATGATCGGTCATGGTTTCCATAATAAAGCAGCAGTATTATACTATCCTAATCCTGGTGATTTACCAATAGGTGGTCTGTCCAGAATGCAGGTTTATTATATTGAAAGACTGTCAAATGACACCTTTAAATTAAATCATAGTCAGAGAATGAATTACACCGTTAATCTTTCTACTGGCGGTAGTTTTGATCAGGGTGCTCATAATTTAGGACTTGTTTATAACATTCAAAGTGAATATATGCCAAACCAGAATTGGTATGTTTACTATCGTACTTTCTATCGTACCAACAGAAACACTTATTCTGGATATGATTTTGCTGTAAACAATGGAACCTATGGTTTAGGAGGAACACCGTGGGATATTACTGCGTTCTTCTCAACAAGTAGATATGGAGCTGGCATTAGCTCAGGTCATCCTACCAGATATAGATATAAAGCACACTGGAATAACTGGGGCACTAGATGGAAAACTTATGGAGATGAACTCCAATCTCTTCCTCTTGGTAATACACAATGGCAAGGAAACTATGATTTCTTGACTGATCATGAAAACCAAGGTGTTAATGGAGACAATAATGGTAACTATAGCTATGGTTATACCGTAGGTGGATATAGCGGAAGAAACGCTAAAACATACTGGACTGATAACATTTACATGCAGGATGAGAGTGATTACCAATTCCGTCTGCGCGGTAATAACTACTACTTCTGGTATAGACAAGCAGGTTACGATAGTTCTCCAACTACCGATTTCCGTGGTATTAATTCTGATGGTAATACCAACGCATATATTGTTCTTCTTAAGAGAAATACATCTACTAATGATTCTTTCTACAAGGAAGACCATGGTTTCACCACAAATGATCCAGTTGTAATCACAACAACGGGTGCCGTTCATTACTATAATCAAGAAACTGGTAACAGTCAGAGAACTTCGTTCACTTCTGGTACTTACTATGTTGAAAAAATTAGTAATGATAGATTTAGAATTAAGACATCAACTGGAGCGTCAGCACTAAGACTTGCTGGTGCTACTGGTGTAACTACATTCACTGCTATTATTACAAACCCAACCAGAAACTCTTTCTATATTGCAGATAACCAATTCTCTTCTGGTGAACTTGTAAAATATGAAACTACAGGAACAGTAGTTAATCCTTTAGTTAGTGGCAATTCATATTATGTGTATCCTATTAATGCAAATAGATTTACATTGTCTTCAACTCAAGGTGGGTCAACTATTGACTTAACTGATAATGGAGTAGGTAATCATACGTTTGAAAATACTACTGCTGCTTTTGGCGTAGTTGATGGTTCGTATACGACTACTAAAGCGGTTAGTGAGAATGAATTGGAAGTTACAATTCCATTCAAAATTCCACCTACATCAAAAGGATTTGATTCTTCTGCAAGTATTAATACTTCAGATGATAGTATCAATATTCCAAATCACTTCTTCTCAACAGGAACTAGAGTTATCTATGATACTGTTGGAGGAACCGAGGTTACTGGATTAACCAACAATGTAGATTACTATGTAATTACTCTAGATCATAATTTCATTCAACTTGCTGCCACCGAAGCAGATGCGACTGCAGCATCACCTGTTGCTATTTCTCTTACTGGTGCCGGTGTTGGTAATCACAGACTTGTTAGTAACAATCTTTCGGGTGAAGTAACTGGTGTTGGTGATATTGAGGTTGTATCTGGATCAAGAGCAATTGTTGGAACAGGAACTTCCTTCGAGAGATTCTTCAAAATTGGTGATATTATTAGAATAGTAGATCCTACTACAACTCCAGGTGTAGTTAAAGAAGCAGTTATTACTGCTATTCAAGATGACTTGAATCTTCTTGTTGAAGATGCAATTGATTTTACTGGTTCAAGTATTGTCTATCTGATTCCTTCTTACATATATGTACGTCCTGACGGTTTCTTCTTGCATAGACCATTTGACGGCGGTATGGAAATTGGTACTTCTAAGTCACCCAACTCTAAAATTTCTAGACAGACTCGTAAGTACTTCCGTTATCAGTCAGGTAAAGGTATTCAGACTTCATACGCGATCAACTTTATTCCGTTGATTCCTGTTCTGGATCTTTCATATACAACGAGAGGAACTACTCAAATAATTGCGACAACTGCAGCTCAAGATTCTGAAATTCTGACTGTTGCTGACACTTCCACCTTACTGAAAAACATGGGAATTTCGGGAACAGGTATTCCCGATGGAACTAGAATTATCGAAATTCTTAATTCTACTACTTTTAGAATTACCTCAGATACAACTTCACCACTCTCAGCCGAATCTTTAACTTATAGTAGAATTATTGAAGGTGTTGTAACAACATCTAAACCACATAATTTAAGTGCTGATCTTGAAATTAAGATTATCAAATCTGATGATAGTGCTTGGAATATTTCAAGTCAAGTTACTGAAATCAGTAGTGATTACGACTTCAAGTATCTCCTGGATACAGAACCAGCTAGAAATAGTTCAGGTGGGTTCCCACAAGCACAAGTCCTTTCTTGGGATGGTTGCCACATTCGCGCAGGTATGTTTGATGATCAGAATGGTTTCTTCTATGAATTTGATGGAGCTACACTTAACTGTGTAAGAAGAAGTTCTGTTCTTCAACTTCCAGGAACAGTTACGGTACAAAAAAATACCAATATCATCACTGGAACTAATACAAAATTCCTTTCCGAACTGGTTACAGGAGAGTATATTGTTGTTCGTGGTATGTCATATAAAGTTGTTAAAGTTACTAACAACACTCAGATTACCATCCAACCTGCATATAGAGGTGTTGATGCCACTAACGTTATTTGTACCAAGACACTTGATACAAGGGCAGGGCAGAGTGACTGGAATATTGATAAAGTAGATGGTTATGGTCCATCAGGATTTAACTTGGATATCACTAAGATCCAGATGTGCTACATGGATTACTCCTGGTACGGTGCTGGTAAGATCCGTTTCGGATTTAAGGATCAGAACGGTCATGTTAAGTATGTCCATGAATTCAAGCATAACAACCGATTAACTGAATCTTACTTCCGTTCAGGTAACCTGCCTGCACGTTATGAGATCGAAAATACAAGTAATCCAAGTTATGTTGGAACTCTGTTCCACTGGGGTACTTCAGTTATCATGGATGGTATGTTCCAGAATGATGATGCGTATTTGTTTACTGCTTCAGGAAACGTCCAGAAGTTCACGAACGAATCTTCATCTAACATTAATACTACCGCGAACTCTGCTATTACTTCGGAGAGATATCAAGGAAGTAACTACTACAGAACATATTTCTTAGTTCTTTACTTCCCTTCAGGAGATGCTGCAAATCTTCCTGTTAACACTCTGATTTATAATAACAGCATTGCTACTGGTTACTTCATTGATGGTCGTGCTATTGATACAAGAACTAGAACATCTGGAAGCTTCCATCAAGTTTATATTCAATATTTTGAAGGAACTCAATCAGTCTTCAACAGATACCATACTGATAATATCCAAAGAAATCTTTGCGGATCTAATGGATGTATCGTTGTTCCTAATGGCACAACAATGTCAGTTGGTGCTCCAGATGGTGCTGATAACCCAATTCCACAGAATATTCCACTTATCTCAATTAGACTTGCTCCTTCAGTTGACTCTTCAATTACAGGTGCTCTTGGTGAAAGAGAAATCATTAACAGAATGCAACTTAAACTTGCTTCCGTTGGTATTCTCACCACACACGAAACGGAGATTAGTTTGAAACTGAATGGTCAGTTAAGCACAGATGCTTATCAGGATGTTCAGGAACCTTCACTATGTCAGTTGGTGAAGCATGGTCCGAATGAAACAGTATCTGGTGGTTCTACAATTCTTTCATTCCGCGCCGCTGGTGCTGGTGTTGGAGAATCTACATCAACCGACTATGATCTAAGTGCTATCTCCGACATGGGTAACTCCATTCTAGGTGGTGATGGCACCTATCCTAACGGTCCTGATATTCTTACAGTCGTAGCGAATATCGTTGACTCTACCGGAGTTTCTACAGCGAACGCATTTGCTGTATCGGCAAGGGTTACCTGGCAAGAATCCCAGGCATGATCCTGGTATAAAAAACCAAAAAAATGGGGGGCATATGCCCCCTTTTTTAATGTCCCATATGGGGAATTACTGCAGTAACTAAAGAGTATCGTAAAGGAGATTTTTTTGAATTGTATGTGATACTATGCCAAATATTACCCTTATACATATTCATTGAATTATATTCAGAAGGAATTTGTAAATATCTTTCATAAAATGCATCACCTTTAAATTCTTGCCAATCTTCCCAGGTATCTTCATTAGAATATATTTGATATCTTTCCCTCAAATCGTCTGCATCTTCTCTCGAAACATATTTTAAGTCAAATTCATTATGAATATATCTACCACTCTTAGTTTTTATTCTAAAAAAAGAAGTATAAGTATTTGGCACATCAGTTAAATAAACATTAGCAGCAACTCCAAATGAATCTGTATGTGGTAAAAAATTTTTTCCATATGCTAACATTCCTGGATAACAGCAATTAGTAAAATTATCAAATTTACACTTAGTATACTTATAAAGTTTGTAGTCTTTACCAATATTAAATATGGATTTATTCCACGAAGAAAAATAAAAATCTTTAATATATTGCTGGAATCCTGGAGCAGAACTTGTGTTCTCAGTGAAACCACCATCAAAAATTGTTTTATTTCTGTCCTCTGCAGGAAATTTAGATAAAAATTCTGCCAATTGATCAGGTCTTTTTAGTATATTCGTTGCCCTAATATACTTAATATCACCTTCTTTGATAAGTTTAATTTCTACTTCTTCATTAATTTCAGTTAGAAATGCTAATTCCTGTGATGTATATCTATTGAAACTATCTAGAGTTAAAGTCATCAGATTTAATTATATTTGGGTGCCATGAAAGAAGTATTTAATGTATATCTTTCACCTTCACTAAAATTCCTAATATGAAAATAACTACTTTTAAATGCAATTAATCTATTTCGTTTTGATTCAATATATTCGGTAGGTTCAAACCATTCGGATCCAGTAAATTCATTATATAATTCTAATCCGCCAAGTCCACTCCCAAAGTCTTTAAGTACTTCAAAAATTTGTTCTCTAGTCTCATCGTCTTCGATAGAAAAATCATCAAGACATGAATATTTTCTTCCTTCAAAAATAAAATCAAAGAATGTAATACCTAGTTTATTATCTTCAGTATCATCATCAAAACATAATGTACTAAAGAATTCTCCCCCTGCAGGAGAAGGAACATTACAACTTTTATCTACAACCATCTCTTCATAGAAAAGAACTGCTTCGGTGGCAGAAAATGCTACGAGATTGTTGAGAATATTAGGACTAGTATTAGGATTGGGAATTAAATAATCTTTTTCACTGAGACATGTATAAACATCATTAATGTAATGAGGAACCCAGTCTTTAGTTACTGGTTGTGTGATACCAGGAGTTCCTACATATTCAGTTTCTTTTTCCCCATAATAAAAAATTTCATTTATTTCATGACAATTAGTTGCAGGAATTTTAAGTAAAGTTTCCTCTATTTTATCTATGTTATAAGTATAATTATCTATAGTTATGCAGTTATCATACTCAGTAATTTCAAATGGTTTATTTGTTTGAAATAATTCTTGCCCAATGGTTAAAATTTTATCTTTTCTCATTGAAATTCCTCAGTTCACAGTTTCATCTGATGTATTTCCTTCCGCCTCATCTGCAAGATTTATTCTTGCTGATAGATTAGTCAGGGCATTATCTACTTCAACACTTACAGTATTCTCTTCTTGCCATTTTTGAATAATTTCCATATATTTTTCAGTAAGAAAATTTGATGGTTCGTAAATTACTCTAACAAAATCTTTATGAAAATTAAAAGTTCTAGATCTAGCTAGTGGACCCCAAATCGAGAATGCAATTGATGATGCACCTTCGGGAGATGTATTCTGACTGGATAGATTTTTATCAGCATTAACTACATTGTTGATCACATGCTCAACTGTAAATGGATTTGTTACGATATATCCCAATGACACATTTGTCTCGGGATCAATTGCTTCTCGAATATCACCAATAGCAGTATCTCCGGTCTCCAGAAGACAAAGTTGAATACTCATTTTTTTTAAATAAACTATAGTACATTATAACACAGATTTCAGTCACTTCAAAGTAACTAAATAATATGTTGTTGTTTTATTTAGTAATACTAAAAATGAATTCTGTTACGGATATCCCTCTCTATGATGTAATTAGAGAGATTGAAGATAAGCATGGTGAAGATACCTATATGACGATTGAAGCAATGCTTGATGACGAAGACACTGAAGAATTTGAAAATACTGAACAAACAGAAATCCCTGTAGAGAAACTTTTATGGTGGTGTGAGTTTCAGGATCAAGTAAGAGTTTTTGATAATATTGCATCAGTAAAAGATTGGTTTTTAAATCAAGTTGAGAAAGATCCAAATTGGGAAGATTTGGGTGATAAATGTTTTTATACTATGGATGGCAAACTAATTCGTGATGAGCAAGGAAAAATTATTCATGATGATGATGAATTTGTGGCATATCAAAAAAGGAATCCTGATTGGAATTCCGAATGTGTAGACTGTAATCCCTTATCATAAGGTAAGAATATACAAATATAAATACCTTTAGGAAACTAGGGTATTTTTTATTCATGGCAAGACCCTCGACACGCCAGGAGCTAATTGATTATTGTCTGAGGAAATTAGGTTTCCCAGTATTAGAGATTAATGTAGATGATGATCAAGTTGAAGATCTCGTAGATGATGCAATTCAGTTCTTTCAAGAGCGTCATTTTGATGGAAGCGTCAAAACATTTTTAAAACTAGAAGTAACCGATCAGATGATTACCGACGCGAAAGTGAACGGTGCAATTGCTGGTTCGGATTTTAAGGAGCAAAATAATTTTATAACTGTACCAAACCATGTTCTGGGAATAACCAACATATATGCTTATGACAATAGTTCATCAGCAGTATCAGGAAATATCTTCAGTATGAAGTATCAGTTATTTTTGAATGATTTCTATAACTTTGGTTCTATGGAAATCTTGAATTATTATATGGTAAAGCAATATCTGGAAACACTTGATTTTGTGATCGGTAACTTCAAACCGATTAGATTTAATAAGAGAGAAAATAAACTATATCTCGATACTGATTGGGATCAGTTGAATGGCGGTGATATGATTTTGATTGAATGCTATAGGATGATAGATCCAGAAACTGCTACTGAAGTATATAATGATGTATGGATGAAGCGTTATCTTACTGCTCTTATTAAAAGACAGTGGGGTCAAAACCTTATCAAATTTAAAAATGTCCAACTGCCTGGTGGAACAACTCTAAACGGTAGAGAGTTCTATGAAGATGCACAGCAAGAAATTGATACAATTCTTGGTGAATTTAGGTTAGCAGCAGAAGAACCACCACTAGACATGATCGGATAAAATGACTAGAAATTTATATTTTACACAAGGAACTACAGGTGAACAGAACCTAGTACAGGATCTGGTTGACGAGCAGATCAAAATGTATGGTCTGGAATGTTATTACATTCCTCGTCAGATCTACGAAGATAAGTTGTGGAATGATATCTACTATTCTCAGTTTAAAGATAGTTATCTCATTGAGATGTATCTAGAAAACTTTCAGAATTTTGGTGGCAATGGTGACATGCTATCAAAGTTTGGTCTTCGAGTAACTGATGAAGTAACACTTACACTTTCCAGAAGAAGGTGGCAAGATTTTGTAGATGTCTCTACAAATAAAATTGTATCTGGAAGACCTAATGACGGAGATCTTGTATGGTTTCCTTTGAATGAAACTGTATTTGAAATCAAGTATGTAGAAAACCAAAAACCTTTCTACCAATTAGGAAGTCTATATACATATACGTTGACGTGTGAAGTCTTTGAATATGGCGATAGTATCTTTGATACTGGCGTTACTTCTATTGATAACACTGAAATGGAATCTGGAGTATTCCCAATTCTATTGAACCTCAACGGAAGTGGATACTTTACTGAAGATGAAAAAGTTTCTGGAACTAGATTTGATGCTGCTGCAACCGCAGTCGCTGATTCATCTGGAGTTCTTGGTGCGATTACTATCACATCAGGTGGTGAAAAATACGAAACTGCTCCAAATGCATTTTGGTATTCCCCCACTGGAACATTCATTACTTCATCTACAACTGCGATCACCAATGGTGTAGTCAGTGCCGTTAATGCTCCTTCAGGATCATACATATATGGAGATGTTGTTTATGATGCCAACGATCAAATTGAAAGTATCACCGGATGGAATCCAACTATTATAATTGATGCATCACCAGCAAATATTGTTGGTAAAGTAGCCGAATATGATCCTAGTACTAGGACATTGAAAGTTGCTTATATGAATGGCAATTTTGATTTAAATGAAGAAATTGTTGGTGCGGATTCAAATGCACGATGGACCGTAGGTTCATTTGATACTCTCGATATGACTGATAGTTTCTCTGAAAATAGAGAACTTGAAACAGAAGCGGATGACATTCTTGATTTCACAGAAATAAATCCGTTTGGCGAATTTGGCAATTTTACTGGTAGCTTTTAATGTTAGGAAATTATTTTTATCACCAAATTATTAGAAAGACTGTAACCACTTTTGGTACTCTTTTCAATAACATTCAACTAAAGACCCTTGATGCTAATGGTGATCTAGTCACTCAGCAGAAAGTTCCTTTAGCGTATGGACCGGTTCAGAAATTTTTAGCAAGACTTCAGCAATCTCCTGATCTTGATAAGAAAGTAACTATTACTGTTCCTAGGTTATCATTTGAGATGACATCTTTGCAGTATGATGCTGGAAGAAAAGTTCCTCCTATTCAAAGGAACCGAGCAGTTGGTGATGGCGAAACAACCACTACTAAGGTGCAGTATCTCCCAGTTCCTTATACTATCGGATTTGAACTTAACGCTATCGCAAAATCTCAAGATGATGCTCTTCAAATCATCGAACAGATTTTACCATTCTTTCAACCACAGTTTACCATGACTGTCAATCTCATTCCAGAAATGAATGAGAAAAGAGATATTCCAATCATCTTAGAAAGCATTGATTTTACTGATGATTATGAAGGTGATTATTCTACCAGAAGATACATTTATTATACATTAAGATTTAGCGTCAAGACCTTTATGTATGGTCCTGTTGCTGCTAATGATATCATTAGAAAGTCTATTGCTACTACTTTTGTTGGTGATAGAAATACTAATGGTAGAGCACTTGAGTATAATGTTACTCCTAAAGCATTAGAAGATAAGAACACTGATGGTGTTATTAATGCTGCTGATGATGCTTTACTACAACCAGATGATGACTTCGGATTTAATGAGGGGATGATATATCATGGACAATAAATTTCAACAGAACATGGAAGATGTTTTTGACATCACTCCTATGGATGAAGAGGAGCAACCTAAACCCAAAAAGGTTGATGTTACTAGTGCTGACATAGAGACAGATTATAAGTATGCCCGTGGTGAGTTATATGAACTCATTCAGAAGGGTCAGGTTGCCATTGAGGAGTTGCTTGACGTTGCTAGGAGCAGTAATCACCCAAGAGCATATGAAGTCGCCTTCCAGGGCATTAAGAACGTTGCTGACATCACTGATAAATTATCTGATCTTCAGAAGAAGATGAAAGATCTAGGTCAGGAAGAAAAGAAAGGACCAACAACAGTTAACAATACTATGTTTGTAGGATCTACTGCTGATCTTGCTAAGATGTTGAAGCAAGCAAAAAATAAATTAGAAGATAAATAATTAAAAATTATAGAACAATGAACGTAGTAAAACTTTTAGGTGAATCAACAGTGCTGTCAGACACACCAAACAACATTGACTCTGGGGAAAGAATTCTTCTTCAGCATAATCACAATGGTGGCAATGCTCACCTAGTGACAGTCAAGAATGTTGGTGGTGATGTACTTGGTAGTGTATATGTTGCTCCTCATAGACCACTGACAATTCAAAAGCAAAGAACAGATACCATTGAAGTAGCAAATGGTGTTAGTGATTTATATGCCACATCTGTTGCACATTTAGGTTAACACATAAATAAACTAGTAAACCCTCCCTGCTGGCATGAAGTCATTTAAAGAATTTAGAGAACTAAGCGAAGCGAAACGTGGACTTTATGCCAATATCCACGCAAAAAGAAAACGTGGAGAAGCACCTGCTAAACCTGGATCCTCCGACTATCCAGACAAGGATGCTTTTAAAAAATCAGAGAGGACTGCTAAAGAAGAATTTGAACTCACCCAAGAAGGAGCAGCCTGGACAAAAAAGTCAGGAAAAAGTAAGTCAGGAGGACTTAACGCTAAAGGACGAAAATCTTATGAAAAGGAAAATCCTGGATCTGACCTTAAAGCACCAAGCAAAAAGGTTGGAAATCCCAGGAGGGCATCCTTCTGCGCTCGAATGAAGGGCATGAAAAAGAAACTAACTAGTAAGAAGACTGCTAGTGATCCCGATAGCAGGATCAACAAATCACTGAGAGCTTGGAACTGTTGATAAATGGCTGATAAAGTTTATAAAGGTTCGCCCAATCTAAAAGCGGCGAACGTGGAAATGAGTTTCACTCCCAAACAGGTTCAGGAGTGGTTGAAATGTGCTGACGATCCCGTCTACTTTACTAAAAATTATATCAAGATTGTGTCACTGGATGAGGGTCTGGTGCCATTTAAGATGTGGGACTTTCAAGAAGAGATGATTGAAAGGTTCCATAGTAATCGTTTTAACATTGCTAAACTACCACGTCAGACTGGTAAGAGTACCACTGTGGTTTCTTACCTGCTGCATTATTGTATCTTTAATGATAATGTCAACATCGGTATCCTAGCAAACAAACTAAGTACATCCAGAGAACTTCTCGGTAGGTTGCAACTTGCTTACGAGAACCTTCCTAAATGGATGCAGCAAGGTATTGTGTCATGGAATAAAGGATCTCTAGAACTTGAGAATGGTTCTAAGATCATGGCAGCATCTACTTCTAGTTCTGCTGTCCGAGGTATGTCATTCAACATCATCTTCCTGGACGAATTTGCTTTCGTTCCAACTCACATTGCCGAGCAATTTTTCTCCTCAGTATACCCTACGATCTCCTCTGGTAAGTCTACCAAGGTTATTATCATCTCCACCCCTAACGGGATGAATATGTTCTACAAGCTCTGGCATGATGCTGAGAGGGGTAAGAACGAATATATCACTACAGAAGTACACTGGAGTCAAGTTCCTGGCAGAGATGCTAACTGGAAAGAGCAAACGATTGCTAATACATCTCAACGCCAGTTCACTCAAGAATTTGAGTGTGAGTTCCTAGGATCTGTAGATACGTTAATTGCAGCAAGCAAACTGCGAACAATGGTGTATGATGATCCTATTGCCGATAACGGAAAAGGATTAGTAGTTTATGAGAACCCGAAAAAAGAACACGATTATATTATTACTGTTGACGTTGCCCGTGGTGTGGGCAGTGATTATAGCGCATTTTTGGTTTTTGACATTACAAAGTTCCCTTACAGGTTGGTAGCACGTTATAAAAATAACGAAATCAAACCTATGATGTTCCCAACCGTTATCACTGATATGGCAAAGGGATATAATAGGGCATATGTTTTAACGGAAGTAAATGATATTGGAGATCAGATAGCATCGATGATGCATTTTGATTTGGAGTATGACAATATTTTAATGTGTGCCATGAGAGGGCGAGCAGGACAAATTGTAGGTACAGGATTTTCTGGAAAGAAAACACAACTAGGTGTCAAGATGTCTAAGACCGTGAAGAAGGTTGGATGCCTAAACTTAAAAACTTTTATTGAAGATGATAAACTAGTCATCCCAGATTACGATACTATCAGTGAACTTACTACGTTCATTCAAAAAAGTCAATCATTTGAAGCAGAAGAAGGATGTCATGATGACCTTGCAATGTGTCTGGTTATCTTCTGCTGGTTAGCAGTACAAGATTACTTTAAAGAGATGACGGACAATGATGTTCGCCAAAGAATTTATGATGAACAAAAAAATCAAATTGATCAAGATATGTCACCCTTCGGATTTATTTCTGATGGTCTGGAAGATCAAGAAAGTTTTGTAGATAAAGATGGAGATCGTTGGTTCTTGGATGAGTATGGTGATGTGTCATCAGAATTTACTTACATGGGTTCTTATAACTAATGGACTTTGAGGAGGAGTTTCAATTAGAACATCTCCTATTCAAAGAAAGGAAATGCAGATCTTGTAGTAAAGTCAAAGATCTACTCACAGATTTTTATAGAACTAGGAAAGGAAGATCAACATTATCAGCATACTCTTATGAATGTAAAGACTGTACTGTTAAAAGAGTTATGGAGACTAGAAAAAAGAAAGATCGTTTTACTGAAATAGGTTATCCAGACTGGTAGTTCATGCATTGTTTCCCCAGTTGAAACATAGGATTTCATAAATAATCACAGAATAAAATCTGAACTTTAGAGGTAAAAGATGGCATCTCAATCATCGCCAGGTATTATTGTTCAGGAGCGCGATTTTACTAATTCACGTCTCCAAGAAACATCTACCAACGTCGGCGCTATTGCTGGTCCTTTCACGAAAGGCGAAGTAGGCGTTGCAAAATTAATCACAAACGAGAAAGAACTCGTTTCAACTTTCGGTAAGCCAACCGGAGACAACTACGAATTTTGGTTTACAGCTTCCGAGTTTCTTAACTACGGTGGCAATCTTCAAGTAGCAAGAATTTCTAGTTCTGCCGCTGGATTTTTAACCAACGCCACCACAACAGGTGCAGCATCAGTAAACATCAATAACTTAGGTGATTACGAAGCTAACTTTGAAGGCAGTTCACAAGTCTATGATTTTGCTTCCAAAACTCCCGGAACATGGGGTAATGCACTTCAGGTTGTATCAATCGATGCTGGTGCGGATCAAATTCTGACACTTGCTAACGGTGTAGCATTCTCACAAGGAGACGCAGTTACTGACGGAACTGCTACTGGTGTTGTATATGAAGATAACAGCGGAGACACCACAAAGGTTGCTGTTGTTCTTGATGCTGGTTCTGATAAGTTCGTCAAGGATGGAACAGTAAGCACAGAAAACGTTGATGGTGTTGCTAGCTGGTATGACGAGCAGTTTGCTGTCGCTGGTTTAATTAAGTGGAGTGCAATCGCACCTCGCCCTGGTACTTCACCTTTCGCTGCTGAAAAAAGTGGTGCTAATGATGAAATGCATTTCGCAATCATCGATGCAACTGGTGGTGTTACCGGAACAGCAAATACAATCCTCGAAAAAATTCTTTTCGTCTCAAAAGCACCTGGTGCTAAGACTACCGAAGGAGAAGGTAACTTCTTCAAGAACGTCATCAAAGGTCGTTCAAAGTATATCTATGTAACTGCTTACGAAGATACTGCAGTATACACACCTACTAATGGTGTAGATATTTCTGATTCTGCTACTGCAGCAAGCGTCTTCAAACTCTACGGACCCAAGTCTTATACATTGTCTGGTGGTACTGACTATCAGAATTACAATGTAGGAAATGAAACTCAAACATATCTCGATGTCTTCTCTGACACTGAGACCATGTTGATTGATTATATCCTCACTGGTCCTTCAAGTCTTGCAAAAGCAAACTCACTGATCAACCTTTCTAATACCAGAAAAGATTGTATCACTCTTGTTTCACCACAAAAATCTGACGTTCTTGGATCTGGTGCTTCTACTGGTTCTGCTCAAACAGAAAACGTTGTAGACTTCTTTGAAGCAATCAGCGATAGTTCTTCATACGCTGTTTTCTCAAACAACTACAAGTACATCTATGACAGATTTAATGATGCATATCGTTGGATCCCATGTGATGCTGATGTTGCTGGTCTTTGTGTAAATGCTGCTGACACTGCTGAAGCATGGTTCTCACCTGCTGGTTTCAATAGAGGTAACTTGAGAAATGCGATTAAGATTGCTTACAATCCTAATCAAGCACAGAGAGATGAACTTTATGGAAAGCGTATCAATCCTATCGTTTCATTCCCCGGTCAAGGTATTGTTCTTTTCGGAGACAAAACTGCTCTTCGCAGTCCTTCTGCATTCGATCGTATCAACGTCCGTCGTTTGTTCCTCATTCTTGAGAGAACAATCAAAGAGTTCTCTAAGAGTGTACTTTTTGAGTTGAATGATGTAACCACTCGTAATAACTTTGCTACGCAGGTAAACAACTACATGCGTGACATTCAGGCAAGAAGAGGCATGACTGATTTCCTCGTAGTTGCCGATGAATCAAATAACACTGCCGATGTTATCGACAGAAATGAATTTGTTGCCGACATCTATATCAAGCCTTCTAGATCAATTAACTTCATCACTCTTACATTCGTTGCCACCCGCACTGGTGTTAGTTTTGACGAAGTAGTTGGTAGAGTTTGATTAACAATAAATACAAATAAGGAGATAATCAAACAATGGCAAACTTAACCGCATTTAAAGGAAAAATTGGTTACGGTCTTCGTCCTAATCTATTCCGTGTAAGCGTAGTAGATCTTGAGGCAAACATCAGTTCTATTGATGGTGCTTCCGACGTTAAAGCCGGTGATGGCAAATTTTCATTCCTATGTCGTTCTGCTGGTATCCCTGCCAGCAGTGTTGGAACTGTAGAAGTTCCTTTCAGAGGTAGAGTTATCAAACTTCCTGGAGACAGAACGTTTGAATCATGGACTGTTACCGTAATGGCTGACGAAGACATGGCACTCAGAGGATACTTTGAGAAGTGGATGGATCGTCTGAATAAGCATGATGATGGCGCTGGATATACTTCAGCTTTTGCTTCTACTTTACAAGTTGATCAACTTGGTAGAGGAATTAATTCAGGAGATGATCCTTCTGATCCTCATAACGTAGTAAGATCCTACAAATTCAACAACGCTTTCCCAAGCAATATTGCTCAGATTGACTTGTCATATGACAACAATAATACTGTTGCTGAGTATACTGTTGAATTCCAGTATGACTGGTGGGAAACTGATGACGTAGGCGCAAGTTCAATTGCGTGATAAATAACTACAGTAAAACGTAGTTTCATTTATACAATGGCGGAGTTATTCGGATTTTCTTTAGACAAAGATAATCAAAAGAAAAAAAAGCAGCAGGGGTTAGTATCTCCTGTTGCTCCCAATAACGATGATGGGACCGTAACAATCTCTGCTGGAGGTTATTACGGTCAATATGTCGATATTGAAGGTGTCTCAAAAAATGAATTTGAGCAGATCAGAAAATATCGCGAGGTATCATTACATCCAGAAGTAGATTCTGCGATTGATGAAGTAGTCAACGAGGCAATCGTTGCTGATGGTGATGATTCACCAGTAGAAATTGAACTCTCTAATCTTGAAGTAAGTGAATCAATCAAGAAGAGAATTCGAGAAGAATTTAAAGAACTTAAAAGACTAATTAAGTTTGACAAAAAATGCTACCACATTTTCAGGCGTTGGTACATTGATGGCAGACTGTATTATCATAAGGTAATTGATGTAAACAAACCCACTGAGGGTATTAAAGAACTCCGCTACATTGATCCATTAAAGATCAAAAAAATGCGTGAGGTTAAAAAGTCAGCTGCTCCTGCTACAGATAGCAATGGAAAAGTTGATTACGGAAGTATTACTGAGTATTATTTGTATAACCCTAAGGGTGTATTTAATAGTAAAGCAACAGTTTCAATTGCAGGCAACGATCAGTTAGGGGTAAAAATTGCTCCTGACGCAATTACATTTGTGTCATCAGGTTTGCTTGACATGAATAATAACCTTCCATTATCTTATCTTCATAAGGCATTGAAGGCAGTTAACCAACTGAGAATGATTGAAGATTCTCTGGTTATCTATAGAATGTCTCGCGCTCCTGAGCGTAGAATTTTCTACATTGATGTTGGCAATCTTCCTAAAGCAAAGGCAGAGCAATACCTCAGAGAGGTTATGTCTCGCTACAGAAACAAGTTAGTGTATGACGCTAACACTGGTGAAATTCGTGACGACAAAAAGTTCATGAGTATGCTGGAAGATTTCTGGTTACCTCGCCGTGAAGGTGGTAGAGGAACAGAAATCACTACACTTCCTGGTGCTCAAAATCTCGGAGAACTGAAGGACGTTGAATACTTCCTGAAGAAACTCTACAAATCGCTTAACCTCCCACCATCTCGCGTGGGCGAGGAGAAGGGATTTAGTCTCGGACGTTCCAATGAGATCTTGCGTGATGAACTTAAGTTCGTAAAATTTGTCGGAAGGTTGCGTAAAGAATTCGCACATCTCTTCAATGATATGTTGAAGACACAACTCATTCTGAAAGGTGTTATCACCACAGATGACTGGGAGATGATGGAACAGCATATTCAATATGACTTCCTGTTCGATAACCATTTCACTGAACTAAAAGAAATTGAAATGATTGGCGAGAGGTTAAATCTCGTAGAGAGAATGCAACCTTTCCTTGGAGTATATTATTCCAACGATCATATCAAACGTCAGATCCTACAGCAAACGGAAGCTGAAATGGAAGAGATTAAGATCCAAATTGACATTGAGAAAAAATCAGGTGAACTGATGGATACTCCAGTCATGCCAGTGGAAGATCCTAATGCTGTAGCACCTCCAGCAGGCGGACCTGTTGATACAACATCGAAGCCTCCTATGAAAGCACAAACTTCTAAAGAAGTTGAAAACTAAATAATATTATAATTTAATTTACTATTATGAGTGTAACTAAAGAATTGATTAACCAAATTGTTAACGGAGAAAACTCCGTTGCATCTGATGAAGTGATTGATGTGCTTTATGCCAAGGCATCTGAAGCATTGGATATTTACAAAAAAGAATATTCCACTCAACTGATGAACCCAACTGAAGAAGAACCTGAAGTTGAGTCTGAAGTTCCTGAAGTAGAAGCATCTGCTGAAGAACCTACCACAGAACCCGAACCCACAGAAGAACCATGAAACTTATCGTAGAGCACATTGAGGATATTGAACTCCTCACTGAAGAGAAAGATGGAAAAGAGTATACATACATTCAGGGAGTATTTCTCCAGGGCGATCTAAAAAATCGCAATGGTCGTGTATATCCCATGCCTGTTCTTCAGCGCGAAGTGACTAATTACAATGAAAATTTTGTACAGAAGTCCCGTGCTCTCGGTGAACTAGGTCACCCTGATGGTCCTACCATCAACCTTGATCGTGTTTCACATAAGATTGTGGAACTTTACCAAGATGGTTCAAACTATATTGGTAAGGCGAAACTGCTTGAAACCCCTATGGGTCAGATCGCAAAGAACCTTCTTCGCGAAGGTGTACAACTCGGAGTTTCTTCTAGAGGTGTAGGTAGTTTGGAATCTAAAGGTGGTTCTAACTATGTCCGTGATGATTTCATGCTTACTACTGCTGCCGATATTGTAGCAGATCCTTCTGCTCCCGACGCTTTTGTTGACGGAATTATGGAAGGAAAAGAGTGGGTTTGGAATAATGGAGCATTTAAAGAAGCAGATCTCCAAAGAGTTAAGGAAGAGTTAGACAGTGTATCTCGCAATCAACTTGAGGGTAAAATCCTCGAAGGGTTTGAGAGACTGCTTTCTAACTTGTAATTTTAATAAATAAGTAATAGAAAATCAAAAGTATCCATAAGGGGTTATTTTAAATGGCTAATTCGTTAAACGAGAAATTTGAGGACTTTGCATCAAAGAATTTTGATGCTGATACCGTTACAGAAATGAAGAATGCTGTAAATGCTGGTGCAGCTCCAGCAGAAGGTACAAATCTTCCTAGTGCATCAGGTGCTGAAGTTGCAGTTGCTAACGTAGAACCAATGGCTGCCGGTTCTTCGGAAGGTCACTCAGGCAAGTTTGAAAACTCTGGCGCTAAAGCTGCTGCCGCTGTTAAGAAGTCTAAGACTGCAGTTAACTCGGGTGAAGGCAAGCAAGATCCTATGCCTAAATTAGAAGGTGGTAAGGATATGTCTGGTAAGAGTACCAGTCGTGGTGGCGGGGACGCAATGCCTTCTCTTAAGAAAGAAGGTGCTGTTGATGAAACCAAAGAAGTTCTAGAAACAGTTGATGTTTCTGCTGACATTGACGCTCTTGTCAATGGCGAGGAACTTTCAGAAGGTTTTAAAGAAAAAGCAACAACAATCTTCACTGCTGCTGTTACTTCTAAAATCACAGAAGAAACAACACGTTTGGAAGAAAAGTATGCCGCTCAGTTAAATGAGCAAATTGACGTGATCAAGGAAGAGATGACCTCTAAGGTTGACTCATTCTTGAATTATATTGTAGAACAATGGATTAGCGATAACAAGCTCGCAATTGACGAAGGTATTCGTACCGAGATTGCCGAGTCATTTATGTCTGCTCTGAAGGGTGTGTTCACTGAACACTACATGGAAATCCCTGAAGAGAAGTACAACATGGTTGAGGGGATGACTAACAAACTAGATGAGATGGAGACAAAACTCAACGAACAAATTGAAAAAAATGTGGAATTAAACTCTGCTCTGGGAGAATTCGTAAAAGAATCTATCGTTGTAGAAGTATCCCAAGGTTTAGCAGATACTCAGAAAGAAAAACTCTCCTCACTTGCTGAGGGTGTAGAGTTCACCGCTGAGGAAACATATCGTGAAAAGATTGAGACTATTAAGGAAAACTATTTCCCCAAGGCTCAAGTCAACGAAAGCGTAGAAGCATCTGAGCCCGTTGTTGAGAAGGAAGTTCCTGCTCACATGGCTTCTTATGTTGACGCAATCGCTCGTTATACTAAGTGATTTAAAATTATAAATAAATTATAGTTCACAACTAACAAAACTTTTAGGAGCACCTAATGTTCAATACCGAACAACTCCAAGAGAAGTGGGCACCTGTTCTGTCTCATGGCGATCTCCCCGAGATCAAAGATAGTTACAAGAAAGCCGTTACTTCACAATTACTGGAGAACCAAGAAAAATTCCTCCGTGAGGAGAGAATGTTGACCGAAGCGCCTACAAACGCTGGTCCTATCAATACTGCTACAACTGGTAGTGGCAACATCCAAGGCTTTGATCCCGTACTGATCTCACTGATCCGTCGTTCAATGCCTAACCTGATCGCCTATGACATTTGTGGCGTTCAACCCATGAATGGTCCTACTGGACTGATCTTCGCAATGCGCTCACGTTACGAGTCACAGACTGGTACTGAGACATTCTTCAATGAAGTCAACCAAGCATGGTCTGGCACCGCTTATGATAGCGGCAACTCTGCTGGTGGTACTGCACAAACCGGAACTAACCCTGCCGTTCTTAACGACAGTGGTACTTACACTTCTGGTGCTGGCATGGCATCGACCGCCGCTGAAGCACTTGGCGAAGCAGCATCTGCTGTATTCCCCGAGATGGCATTCTCGATCGAGAAGATCGCCGTTACTGCTAAGTCACGCGCCCTGAAAGCTGAGTACAGCTTGGAACTGGCACAAGACCTTAAGGCAATCCACGGTCTTGACGCTGAGACTGAACTTGCTAACATCCTTTCTGCTGAGATCCTTACGGAAATCAACAGAGAAGTCGTTCGCACAGTCTTCCGTTCCGCTAAGCCTGGTGCTCAACAGAACACCGCATCACAAGGAACCTTCGACCTCGACGTTGATAGCAACGGTCGTTGGAGCGTTGAGAAGTTCAAAGGTCTTCTTTTCCAAATTGAGCGTGAAATGAACGCCATCGCGAAAGAGACTCGTAGAGGGAAGGGCAACATGCTCATCTGTTCTTCAGATGTTGCTTCTGCTCTGTCAATGGCTGGAGTCCTCGACTACAACCCTGCCCTTAACACTGGTCTTAATGTTGATGACACCGGTAGCACCTTCGTTGGTACGCTGAACGGACGCATCCGCGTTTACATCGATCCTTATTCGGCACTTCCTTCTGAGGGCGCTAACGCTGCTCAGTTCTTCATCGCTGGATACAAAGGTACATCAGCATATGATGCTGGTCTGTTCTATTGCCCTTACGTTCCTCTTCAGATGGTTCGTGCAATTGGTCCTGACACCTTCCAGCCCAAAATCGGATTTAAGACACGCTACGGCATGGTTCTTAATCCCTTCGCTAAGGGTGACACTGCCCTTTCCGATTCCGATCCAGTCGCCGCTGGCAACGTCAACACCAACGTCTACTACAGACGTGTACGTGTTACCAACCTTATGTGATATAACCTCACACAGGTTCACACAGACCCCTTACAGGGGTCTTTTTTTATGGGTATATATTCGTAGGCATAAATTTTTATTTCCTAATTGTGCTGAAACGAACATTTTTATATACATACTAGTAGAATTGTTAGGTAACCAATGAACCCTTCTCTTTGATTATGTTTTTTGAAAATTACATGGAGGCACAATGCACAATCTATTATCTAGAGGTCAACTATCTGAATGGAAACATTTTGAAAAATCAGTAGATCGAGCGGAGGTAGAATATCAAAAACTCAATGACTATTATGAGTGTTTAATCGAATGCGATTCACTAAATCAAAGTAAATGCAAACGAGTATGTAGAACAATTTTAAACTAAAGAAATATAGAAGACCCCGCAAGGGGTCTTTTTTTATCTAAATATTTAAAAGGTATATTACGAAAATGACCCAGGCAAATTGGTTGGTTGATAAAATTGATAATGCAAATTATCTGGCACCTCAAGGATTTAAACTATCGGTTTTAAAATTTCCTAAGGTATCATTTTTGTGTCAATCAGTTGATATCCCTGGCATAAGAATTACTGACATTACAGTACCCAATCCTTTCCGAGACTATTCGATTGCAGGAACTGAAACAGAATTTGAAGATCTGACAGTTAAGTTTTTGATTGATGAAGATATGTCAAACTATGCCACTATTCATAAGTGGTTGAAGAAGACTGGTTTGGCAGAACAGTATGACACAGATAAAGATCCGATCGAAGGTCAGATTGTATTAGAAATTTTAAATAGTAATTGGCAATCCAATCTTGTAATTGAATATGATGATGCATGGCCTGTATCATTATCACCTGTAGTATTCGATTCTACTGAGACTGGAGTACAATATGTTACCGCAACAGTTACCTTTAAATATCTCATATATAGAATTAAGTATGATGGTACAGTGATTAGTTAATGACTTTTGATGAAATCCAAGCGATGTGGGAACAGGATGCAAAAATTGATCCTGTCGAATTAGATACTGCCTCACTCAGTATTCCACAACTACATTCAAAATATTTTAAAATTTTTTCAGAGTACAGATTTAAAAAGAAACAAGCAGCAGGAAACTTAAAGCAACTCACTCGCCGCAAGTTTGAATATTATTCAGGTAAAGGAGACCCAGAAGATTATAGGGAAAATCCGTTTGACCTAAAACTTCTTAAATCAGATTTGACAATGTATATCGAATCTGATCCTCACATCAAAGATTTACAATTAAAGATAGATATGTACGATATTATTATCGAATATCTTGAGAGTGTTATCAGAATGATAAACACTAGATCATATCAAATTAAAAACGCCATTGAATGGAAATCATTTATTGAGGGTATTAGGTAATGGCAGACATTGTTATCAGCAAAAGAAATGAAGTCTATCTTCAGATTGATTGCGAACCATATATTAAACAGGAACTGAGTGAGTATTTTACTTTTGAAGTTCCTGACGCAAAGTTCATGCCACAGTTTAAGAATAGAATGTGGGATGGAAAAATTCGTTTGTTTAGTCCTGGTAACGGTCAACTTTATATCGGACTTCTTACATACTTGTTTGAATGGGCGGATGAACGAGAGTATACTTGTTCTCTAAAAGAAAATGAATACTACGGTAAACCTACTGAACGTGATCCTGATATTCTGCCAGAGACAGTAAGGGAGTATCTAAACTATCTCACTGAAGGAACTGCGATTAAACCCAGGGACTATCAGTATAATGCTGTATTCAAAGCACTGAGAAATTATAGAAAGATCATCCTATCACCTACAGGGTCCGGCAAATCTTTTATGATCTATGCACTAGTGAGATTTTTCACTGCTGCTAATCTTAAAACTTTAATTATCGTTCCTAGCATATCACTAGTCACACAGTTATTCAAAGACTTTGAAGACTATGGATGGAACCCTGAAGAGTATTGCCATAAGATATATCAAGGTGAAGCGAAAGTATCTGATGCTCCTGTAGTCATTACTACATGGCAGTCCATCTATAAACTTCCTAAGAAATACTTTGACTCATATACTGCTGTGATCGGAGACGAATGCCATACATTCAAAGCAAAGTCCCTTACCAGTATCATGACTAAACTTCATGAGGCTAAGTATCGCATCGGTTTTACAGGAACTTTAGATGGAACTAAAACACATCGTCTAGTATTAGAAGGGTTGTTCGGTGTCTCAGATAGAGTTACCAGTACAACTGAGTTAATGCAACGCGATCAGTTGACGCAACTTAAAATTAAAATTCTTACACTCAAACATGAATCGTATAAGTTTGCGAACTATCAAGATGAGATAGAATACATTGTAACACATGATAAAAGAAATGTATTCATTAAAAATTTAGTATCTGATCTACAAGGAAATACCTTAGTGTTATTTAATTATGTCGAAAAACATGGTGAACCACTTTTTGATTTGATAAATAATAGCATAGGAGATACCAAGAAAGTTTTCTTTGTTCATGGTGGTGTGGAAGCATCTGAACGTGAGAACATCAGACAGTTAGCAGAGGTAAATGATAACTGCGTTATCATTGCTTCCTACGGAACCTTCTCTACTGGTATCAACATTAAAAATCTACATAACATTATTTTTGCTTCTCCCAGCAAATCTAGGATTAGAAATCTACAATCGATTGGTAGAGTTCTGCGTAAAGGAGATAACAAATCACAAGCAGTACTTTATGACATTGCAGATGATTTTTCTAGAGGAAGTTATATCAACTATACTCTTAATCATTTAAAGGAAAGAATTAAAGTTTACAATGAGGAGCAATTTAATTATGAGATCATCCCCGTAAACATAAAAAAATGAATGATAAATTCTTCGCCTCAATCAAATTAATGACTGGAGAAGAAATTGTCGCTTTTGTTGAAGTTCATGATGAAGGTCTAATAGTCAGTAATCCTTTACTGCTAGAAGACATGAGTGCTTTAGAAGATCTATTTGAAGATGTGAAAGCATCTGGATTAAAATTATCTAAGTGGATTAAATCAACAACAGACAATTTCTTTTTTATAGATGATACTAAAATTGTAACTATTAACGAACTTATTGAACCTGGACTTTCTCATTATAAGAAAGCAGTTAATGAAATTAACACTCATGAAAAAGAGTTTACCAACAAAATTAATAAAAGATCAACGCAAAAAAAATATCAAGGGTATCGCGCATCAGTTGATGATGCTAGAATATTGTTTGAAGATCTATTCAATAAGTATTAAAGCTACTCTGTCTCTTGAACCCTTACAGAGTTATTCTACAGATAAAACCTAATGTTGTCAAGCTCTTAAAGTATGTTATAATATAAGTACAAATAGTAATAGGACACATGTGTCAAAATGAGAATCAAAAAGAAGCCAGAACATTATGTAGATAATAAAGAGTTCTTGAGGGCACTCTCTGATTACAAATACCTGGTAAAAAAAGCCTTGACAGAAGAGACCGATCGCCCTAGGATACCGAATTACATTGGTGAGTGCTTCTTGAAGATCGCACAGCATCTGTCCTACCGTCCTAACTTCATCAACTATCCTTTCCGTGAGGATATGATTTCAGATGGTATTGAGAACTGTGTTCAGTACATCGATAACTTTGATCCTAACCGTGGTAATCCTTTTGCATACTTTACTCAGATTATTTACTATGCATTCTTGAGAAGAATTCAAAAAGAAAAGAAGCAACTAGAAATTAAAAGCAAAATTCTTGAGCGTTCTGGATACGATGAAGTTCTCCACGCTGATAAGAATGAACTGAATTACTCCTCTTCAGAATACAATAGTATCAAACAGAACATCGAGCAGAAAACTAGAAAATGAAAGTTGCCCTGATTACTGATACTCACTATGGATTTAAGAAAGGTAATCAAGACTACCATGATTACTTTCTCAAATTTTATAATGATGTTTTCTTTCCTACATTAAAGAAGAAAAAAATTAAGCACGTCATCCACTTGGGTGATGTGTTTGATATCCGTCGTAACATAGATTTCTGGTCTCTTAATTGGGCGAGAGATAATATTTTCAATCCTCTAGAGGAGATGGGTATTACTATGGATATGATGGTCGGTAATCATGATGCCTTCTACAAGAACACTCTGGAGATCAACTCGCTAGAGAGTTTACTTCAGGAGTATTCTAACCTAAATGTATATTCAGAACCCTCTGAGGTCATTCTGGACGGGCGTAAGATGGTTTATCTGCCATGGATATGTGATCAGAACGAAGAGCAGAGTGTTAGTATCCTACGTGACACAGATGCTGAAGTAGTCTTAGGTCATTTAGAGATGGAAGGATTTAAAACTAATCCTACTTATGTCTGTAATCATGGTCGTAGCACTAATGAGTTTTCTAAATTTGAACTGGTAATGTCCGGTCATTTTCATACTAAGAGTCAGAAAGGAAACTTTAAGTATCTTGGAAACTCTTATCAGATGTACTGGAATGATTATGCTGATGAACGTGGATTTCATATCTTTGATACTGAAACTTTAAAGTTACAGTATATTAAAAATCCTTACGAAATGTTTCATAAAATATTTTATGATGATACTAAGAATGAATATTATGACTTGGATGTTGAAAAATATAAAGATACTGTAGTAAAAGTTGTTGTAGAAAATAAAACAGATTACACTGCGTTTGATTATCTTATCAATTCTTTACAGGATGTCACATTAGATCTTAAGATTATTGAAGACTTTTCTACTGAGGAAAGTGATGATGAAGACATTCAATTGGAACATGAGGATACTTTAACTATTCTGGAAAAATATATTGAAGAACTTAATACGAATTTGGATAGTGGTAAATTGAAAGAAATTATGAAATCTCTTTACGTGGAGGCACTAGAGGTGGTATAATGTATATACTGTGTCTTAAAGGAAAGGAAACCGAAGGAGCATATGCTGTTTCAAACAGTAAGAATGAAAGAGTTCTTCTGCTCTTCAGCGAAAAGGAAGATGCTGAACGATTTGCCGTTCTGCTTGAGGCAGATGATTTCCCATCAATGTCTCCAGTTGAGGTAGACAGCGAATCAATGATTGAGATGTGCGATAGCACAGGTTACAAATATACTGTTGTTGCTCCAAACGAACTGATTATTCCACCATCCCACCATGATTATTTTTGAAACTATTCGTTATAAAAACTTCTTATCTAGTGGGAATAACTTCACTGAGATAACTCTGAATACTCATACTAATAATGTAATCATCGGAAAGAATGGTGCTGGTAAGAGTACTCTACTAGATGCTCTTACTTTTGTTTTATTCAATAAACCTTTTCGTAGGATTAACAAACCTCAACTTGTTAATACTATTAATGGTAAGGATTGTCTTATAGAGGTTGAGTTCTCTCAGGGTAATAAAAAGTATAAGGTTGTCCGTGGCATGAAACCTAATCTCTTTGAGGTTTATGTTGATGGAGAAATGCTGAACCAAGATGCTGCTACTGGAGATCAGCAGAAGTTCCTAGAACAAACGATCCTCAAACTTAACTATAAATCGTTTACCCAGATTGTTGTTCTGGGATCTTCTACGTTCATTCCATTCATGCAGTTGCCGATAGCATCACGTCGTGAAATCATTGAGGATCTTTTAGATATTCAAGTGTTCTCTACCATGAATACTAATCTCAAAGATCGCATGAAGCGATTAAACGATGATATTCGCTTCACCGAAAAGGATCTTGATCTAGTAAAGCATCGTATAGAGACACAAGAAGAACTCATAAAGGAACTCGAAACACAAAGTGATAACCTGATTGATTATAAGCAGGATAAAATCGGTAAACTCATTACGCAAAGTGATGAAGTAGTTGAGGAAAATAATAATACTAACGAATATATCAAAGAAAGACAGTCTCTGTTATTTGACGGTGATAAACTTTCAAAAAAGTATGATAATTTAAAAGAATTTAAAGTAAAATTTAAAACTAAGGTTAATAACTTAGAAAAAGAAAACATTTTTTACTCTAAAAATGATAAATGTCCTACCTGTAAGCAAGATCTTGATGAAAAATTTAAGACTGATAAGATAGATCGTAACAACGATACTATTACAGAGACTAAAAAGGCGTGGGAAATACTGGAGCAACAGATAGATGAAGTCAAGGGACAAATTTCTGAATATACAGAAGTCTCTGATGATATTCGTAAACACTATAGCGTGATTGATAAGAATAATTCTCTCATCAATCATATGAATAAGCAGATCAAAGAACTAGAAACTGAAATTAAAACTATCCAAGATAGTAAGAATGATTCTAGTAAAGAGCAGGAACAGTTGAATAATCTTAACGATCAACGTGTAGGTTATGAAAGTATTCTTGCCGCTCACAAAGAGAATAAAGATTACTACAGCGTTGCTGCTAATCTGCTGAAGGATACTGGTATCAAAACTAGGATTATCAAACGATATCTTCCAGTGATGAATAAACTCATCAACCAATACCTACAGCAGATGGATTTCTTTGTGAACTTCACACTCAGTGAGAGTTTTGAGGAGACTATCAAGTCTCGTTATAGGGACGACTTTAGTTATGCATCGTTCTCAGAGGGTGAGAAGTCTCGCATTGACATCGCGCTTATGCTAACATGGAGATCCGTTGCTAAGCTCAAGAACAGCGTAGACACCAACCTACTAGTCCTGGACGAGATCTTTGACAGCTCACTTGACAGCACGGGCACTGATGAGTTATCATTCATATTGAGGAACTTTACGAACGATCTCAACTTGTTTATTATCTCGCACCGAGAACACATGGTCGAGAAATTCGATCGTGTTCTCAAATTTGATAAAGTGAAAAATTTTAGTAAAATGGAACAATTGATTAATGGAGATTAATTATGAAATACAATGAAGATGCGCTTCTCAAAGAGTTGCGCGATTATATCTCAGGAACCTATGGACAACATTATTCTGCTGGTAACGACAGTATTCAAACGTTAGATCTTATTGAATCATGTGGAGACGCTGAGGCATTCTGCCGCAGCAACATCCTGAAGTATGCTTCCCGCTATGATCGTAAAGGCACTGCCCGTCGTGATATCATTAAGATCCTTCACTACGCATTGCTGCTGCTCCACTTCTCTGACAAATCCAACATTACTGAAGAATACCCTAACCGATGACCATGAAACTGTCTGAAAATACTTTCAATCTTCTTAAAAATTTCTCTGGCATCAACCAGTCTATTTCTGTGAAGTCTGGAAATACTATTCGCACCATTTCAGTAGCAGAAAACATTCTTGCTGAAGCAGATGTAGAAGAAACTTTCCCTAAGAATTTTTCTATCTATGATCTTAATGAGTTCCTTGGTGGTATGTCGCTGATGCGTGGTGCTGACATGGAGTTTGGTAGCGATCATTATGTAAAAATTAAGAACAATCGTTCTGCTATTAAGTATTTCTTTGCTGACTCAAGTCTGATTAAGCAGGCACCAGACCAGGGTATTAAAGTACCATCGGCAGATGTAAACTTTATTCTGAGTGAATCAGACATTCAAAGTCTTACTCGCGCCGCCGCTGTCTATCAACTTCCAGATTTTTCTGTGATTGGTGATGGCACTGATGTTACTGTTGTTGTCCGCGATAAGGAGAATGACACATCAAACACTTTCTCTATTAATGTTGGAAAAACTGATGATGAATTTGTCCTCAACATGAAAGTTGAGAACCTGAAACTTATCAGAGGTGACTACGATGTAGTAATGTCTAAGCGTCTCATCAGTCGCTTTACTAACAAAAGCATTCCTGTCACATACTGGATTGCTTTAGAACCAGACTCCAACTAAACTTTATTTTTATATTATGAGCGACCAGTATCTCTGGGTCGAAAAGTATCGTCCTCAAACGATTGACGATTGTATTCTACCAGATAGCATCAAACGTGATCTTAAGCAACAGGTTGCTGCTGGTGAGTTGAATAACCTTCTTCTCACTGGACCACCTGGTGTAGGTAAGACTACAGCAGCAAAGGCACTCTGTGCCGAACTTGGACTATCTTATATTGTAATTAATGGATCTGACGAAGGACGCTTTCTGGATACGGTACGGAACCAAGCAAAAACTTTTGCAACGACCGTATCACTTCAAGGAAGTAAGCACAAAGTCATCATTATTGATGAAGCAGATAACACAGGGAACGATGTACAACTCCTCTTACGGAGTTCTATTGAGGCGTATCATAGCAACTGCCGATTTATCTTCACCTGCAACTACAAAAACAAAATCATTGACCCCATCCAATCAAGATGTTCAGTCATTGACTTCACCTACAAAGGAAAAGAAAAGGCAGCTGTTGCGGGGCAATTCTTCAACCGTGTCAGGACTATACTTGAGGCGGAATATGTTGACTATGATAAAAAAGTTGTTGCAGAATTAATTCAAAACCACTTTCCTGATTGGCGTCGTGTTCTGAATCAACTTCAGAAGTATGGCAATACTGGTAGTATTGATACTGGTATCCTTGCTGAGATCACTGACTTCAATCTCAAAGGACTTATGAATGCTCTGAAGAACAAAGAGTTTAATATTGTTCGTAAGTGGGTAGTTGCTAATCTGGATAACGATTTCAATATGGTTAGTCATCGTATCTACGAAGCAATGTATGATGTTCTTACACCTGCTACTATTCCAGCAGCGGTTTTGATAATCGCTAAATACCAGTACCAGGCAGCGTTTGCTGCCGATCAGGAGATTAATCTTCTGGCATGTTTAACCGAAATTATGATGGAGTGTCAATTCAAATGAACGTAAAACTAATTCGTATGTCCTCTGGAGAGGATGTGATTGCTGAAGTCGTCAACCATGACGATAATTCCCTCACATTAAAGAATGGAATTGTAGGTGTTCCTACACAGCAGGGTACACTATCATTTGTAGCATGGTCTCCGATGATTAGTAAAGAAGAAAAAGATATCACTGTGTCTACTAAGTTTGTGGTATATGTTGCTGATGCAGCAGAAGAAATTGTTTCTCAGTATGAGCAGATGTATTCTCCTATCACAACTCCTGAAAAAAAGAAATTGATTCTTTGATGGAAAGAAAAAAAACTACGCCTCAAAATGTGAACGAAGCACATGAAGGTCTCTTCTATGCTTCTATGAATCTTCCTGCTGCCGCCGCTCATTGTGGCATGACACAGAAAGAACTTAAAATGACCTTCTGGGAATACCTTAAATATCATGAACCAAACTTTGAAGTCTCTCAAGACGCCGCTTAGATATCCTGGTGGTAAGTCTCGCGCTACCAAGTATCTTATTCCACGTTTCCCTGATGGCATTGAAGAGTATCGGGAAACATTTCTAGGTGGTGGTAGTGTTGCTATCGCATTCACTAAAGCACACCCAGATATCCCTGTGTGGGTGAACGATCTTTACGAACCTTTGTATAACTTCTGGAGAGTTCTTCAAGATTACAGTCGGGAATTATGTGATGAGTTATTGAAACTTAAGCAGCAACATCCTGAACCTGTATCAGCAAAAAATTTATTCATTGAAGCAAAACAACTGGTTAATGATTATGATCAATCCCATCTATCTCGTGCTGTTAGTTTTTACATTATTAACAAGTGCTCTTTTTCTGGTCTCACTGAGTCCTCATCCTTTAGCAGGCAGGCATCAGATGCCAACTTCACAGTGCGTGGAATCGAGAAACTAAAAGGATACTCAGAAATAATTCAGAACTGGAAAATTACTAACTGGTCATATGAAGGACTGCTTACAGACAATCTACGTTGTTTTATATATTCTGATCCACCCTATGATATCAAAGATAATCTCTATGGTAACAAGGGAGATTTGCATAAGCGTTTCGATCATGATCAGTTTGCTGCTGATTGCGACAACCACCTTGCTCGTCAGTTAATCTCATATAACTCCGCTCAGATGGTCAAGGACCGCTTCAGAGACTGGATGACCTGTACTTATGATCTGACTTATACCATGAGGTCTACAGGTGATTATATGAACGAACAGAAAGATCGTGCTGAACTCTTGCTATTTAATTATGGAAGTAATTAAACACAGTAATTTTATTTGGCAGTATCTAAATGTAGCAGATACTGATAGTATACTTCAAACTTGTTTGGAAGTTGCTCATAATGATCCTAAAATTAATCCCAGGAAACAAAGTTTTTTTGTAAAAAATAGTAGTTATGATATAACTCAATTATCTCAGTCCCACTATTCCCCAAAATCTAAAGGTAAACTTTTAAAAGTTACTAGTGATCTTAATAAAATTTATTTTGACATTTGGGAAAGATATACTAATGACAATAGTTTATTCTCTCATACATTAATCGCTACGTGTCCTGAAAAAATAGGTACTAGATTTCATTTTAGAAATTATGAAACTGATGAAGAGTATAAGTGGCATGTTGATTTACATGGCAAGTTTAAATTTATTCTATCAGCTATCTTTTATTTAAATGATAGTTTTATGGGAGGTGAAACTGAATTTTTTAATGAAAATATTTCAGTGAAACCTATCAAGAATAGTATATTAGTTTTTCCTTGTGGTCCTCACTTCATTCATAAATCTATCCCTGTAAACGAGGGAACAAAAAATATTATTTGGTCTTGTTTTGATTATCAGTAATTATGAAAACATTTAAAATTCCTAATTTTTTGAGCATTGAAGAATGTGATATTCTTTATGCTAGAATTTTAGAAACAGAAGAACATGTGAAATCCCTTGGTGAAGATGTTCATATGGGTACTGCTACTAATTCTCTTACCGGAAGACATTGGTGTCATAATTATCTTTATGATAATGTGGTTGCTGATATTATTGTTCCTAAATTACAGATAGTTTCGGGACGCAGGAAATTTGTTCAATGCTGGGCAAATACTTTTAGGAAAGGAGAAGGTATTGCTAAACATTGCCATCGAGATCCTAGAGACCCTGACGCACCTAGAGTAGATTGGACTTGTACTAATCTTTTTATAGGAGGTAATCCTGATTTAGGGACGTGGTTTGAGGGAGAAAAATGTGATAACAATAGAGGAGAATTAATGTTATTTTCTTCTAGTGTTCATCACTGGGTTCCACCCAATAACTTTGATGATGTTCGTATAACTATGGCTATGGATATACATTCTTGGCCTAAACCTAAGGGTGCTACTAAAAACCAATACTTTGAAATGAGATGATGGCGAAAACTGAACTGAAACATTGGTTGAATTCTATCAATCATGAGAAACAAAACATCATGACTGATGAGAACAAAAATGAATACCCACCATTCATTATTAACAAGTGTCTGTCTGGTTTTATCGATACTATAATGGTATCGAATGAGATTAATATCAACCACCACTTATCCAAGAAACTACAATATGAATTTTTACTAAATATTGTCAGACCAAAACGGAGATTTTCTCCGTGGTTGAAAAAGGAAAAAATTACAGATCTGGAAATAGTGAAAACTTATTATGGTTATAGTAATGAGAAAGCACGATCCGCTCTTAGTCTTCTTTCTGACGAACAGCTAAATTGTATTAAACTTAAATTGAGTAAAGGTGGTAAGCAATGACGACATCAACTGATATCGAAGTAACATGGGAACCCGCCGACATGGTGGAGGTTCTTCTTAATGAACCCGATGATTTCCTGAAAGTAAGAGAAACACTGACACGTATTGGTGTTGCTTCTAGGAAAGAAAAAAAACTATATCAATCCTGCCACATTCTTCATAAGCAGGGTCGTTATTATATCGTACACTTTAAAGAGTTATTTGCTCTTGATGGTAAGAGATCTAATCTTACATTGAATGACGTGCAGCGTCGTAATCGTATCACTCAACTCTTAGTTGATTGGGAATTGATTAAGGTGCTTAAGTCTGAAGCAATTGAAGATGTATCACCACTGAACCAGATTAAAGTTATTGCCTACAAAGAAAAAGTCGAATGGACTCTTGAGGCAAAATATAATATTGGTAAGAAGAAGGTAGTAACAACTACTGAGGCATAAATAGACTTGAGACTCTTTTCGTGCGGTCTCTACAAAAGTCGGAAACCCTTATAGGCAGATACGGTTTATACTGTATCTGCTTTTTTTGTTGTGTCATAAATATTTGTGGATGCCTTAGGGGTCCACACAACACAAACTCGCTTTTTAAGGAGCTACTATAATGGTTAAGTATAACATTGCGGATATTGATGCGCTATTGAATGATGCATCAAGATTTGGTATTGGTATGGATGAATGGATTCGTAGATTTGCTACAGTCCATGAATCAAATGCAAATTATCCACCACATAATCTTGTCAAAGAATCTAGTATTGATTTCAGATTAGAACTAGCACTTGCTGGTTACACTAAAGAAGATATTAAAGTTGAGACAGAATCAAATAAATTATTTGTTCAATGCACTAAACCTGGAGATTCTGAATCAGATCATGAGTATCTACAAAGAGGAATTGCACGTCGTGCATTTACCTGGAGTAGAACTATTGCTGATGATGTTGAGGTCCGAAGTGTTGACCTAACCAACGGTCTTCTCACAATTAGATTAAAGAGAATTATTCCTGATCATCAGAAAAAGAAAACATATGAGTTGACAGGCGATTGATAATTGTATGAAGTGTGGTATAATATATACCATGTCAACTACAAGAAAGTAAATGTCCTACACCATTACCCTCAAGACCACTGAGGGTGATCACACTATTCAATGTGAGAGCGATCAGTATATTCTTGATGCCGCTGAAGAAGCAGGAGTAGATCTTCCATACTCCTGTCGTGCTGGTGCTTGTTCTACTTGTGCTGGAAAAATCGTAGAGGGAACGGTCGATCAAAGCGATCAATCTTTCCTTGATGACGATCAACTTGAGGCAGGATTTTTACTTACCTGTGTTTCGTATCCAACATCAGACTTGGTTATCCTGACTGAAAAGGAAGAGGAACTTTACTGATGGAAGTTTTAATGATTGCCCTTATCACAGGCGCTATTTTCGGTGCATATAAACTTACTCCTAAAAAATAATGACTGACACACTTCGCTTTAAAATTCTAGATGCACTCCGTGCTGATGCTAATGGTAACATTGCTAAAGCAAAAGCAAACATTGAAGTCTATCTAGAGAACCCTGTTGGTATTGGTGAACATCCTGATGTTCTTGCTGCCATTCAAGATCAACTTGATATCATCGCACATGAAGAAGAACGTAATGAAGTTCTTGATAAGTACTTTACCTAAATAGAATTGAATATCGTCGTCGCAGAGGGCCCTGGTCACAGTCAGGTAACCCTCTTTTTTCTTGCTTATAAATATAATTAAAGTCTGTCCTGATGAAAACATATAGGGATTTAAAACTTACTCTCCGATATAACCAGCAATTAAATCCTAAGATCTGGGTTGGTGAAGCAATGAAACCTGAAGTCAGGCAGGGACTAGTTCGTATTGCAGAAGAGTGGGCGGAGTTTGCAAATATTCCTAACAGTGCTATAATCGATGTAGTGCTAGTGGGCGGTAATGCCAATTACAATTATACTAAGTATTCTGACTTGGACCTTCATCTTATTGTCTCCAAGGAGGATATTGCCGATTGTCCTGATCTCATTGATGATTACTTACGAGACAAGAAACAATTATGGGCTCTCACCCATGATATTCAGATTTATGGACACGACGTTGAACTCTATGCCCAAGATCGAAGAGATCAAACCCCTTCCGGTCAGGGAGTTTTTTCCCTTATGAATAGTTTGTGGTTGCGTCGTCCCACATATCAGGAAGTAGATCTTTCAGATCCTAATATCATCAATAAGGTGAGGCACTACATGGAGAAAATTGATTTCCTGATTGATAACAGAGCAGATGATCGTGATGCATTTGAAAAACTCAAAGAGAAACTGCGTGACATGAGATCATCTGCTATCCAACGTGGCGGCGAGTTTGCTGTGGAAAACCTTGTGTTTAAGGAGCTACGCAACCGTGGGTATCTGGATAAGATGTCAGCACATCTAAGAAATCTTAAGGTTACCAGCTTGTCAATCAGATGACCTCATGCTATGATGAGGGTTGAATTCTAGGAGTTTATGTCCGTTCAATTAGTTCTCCTCAAATCTGGGGAGGAAATAGTTTGTGATTTTCGTGAGATCATTGATCGCGAAACTCAGGAACTTATGGAATTTGTCATGATTAAACCTGTACGTGTTACTGTAGTTCAACAGGGCGTTCTCACTGAGGGTGCTAATGAATCACCAGACAGTGTTTTAAGTTTCGTTCCATGGCTCGCTACTTCTAAATCAGAAGAGTATTTTGTCAATAAAGATTGGGTAGTTACCATTTGCGACCCCCAAGATAATATCAAAGAAAGTTACATTAAAAACATAGGAGTTCGTGATGACAGTAAAAGTTCTATTGCTGAAGACGGGTCAATATCTGATCTCGGAGATTGAAGAACGTCCAGAAGAAGATGCTGATTGCATCCTCATCAACCCTAAAGTGGTGATTGGATTTATTCCAGATTTTATTATGGAAAATTTTGTTCCATATTCATATCAAAAACAGATTCCTATTAGGTCTAGTGATATTATTACTATCGTGGATCCTATGGATAGTCTGCTAAAATTATATCGTGATGCTATTGCTTGATGGATTTCTATACTAATGTTGCTATCATCAATGATACAGTTTTGTATCGTGGTTTTAGCGGGGGTGAAAGGATTGAGCGTCGTGAAGACTTCTCTCCAACTCTTTATGTCTCATCAAAAAATCAGACCAAATATAAAACTCTTGAGGGCAACTGTGTAGAACCCGTTCATTTTGGCGGCATTAAAGATGCTAAAGAGTTTGTTAATACTTATGAGGCAGTAGATAACTTTACTATCTACGGCAATACCAAATACTTATATCAGTATATCCTGAGTAAGTATCCTAAAGAAGTTGACTATGATTTCAGTCAACTTAATATCATGTCTCTTGATATTGAGACTACATCTGAGAATGGATTTCCTAGTGTTGAGGAAGCACGGGAAGAAATTCTTTGCATTACTGTAAAAGACTTTACTAGTAAGAAGATTATTACTTGGGGTTGCGGTGAGTTTAGAAACTCCCGTGATGATGTTCATTATGTTTATTGTCAGAATGAACGTGAACTTCTTCTTAAGTTCCTAGAGTATTGGGTGCAGAAAACTCCTGATGTAATCACTGGGTGGAATGTCAAGTTCTTTGATATGCCATTCATCTGCCGTCGCATTGATCGTATGCTAAGTATCAAGCATATGAGATCTATGTCGCCATGGAACTCTGTTCGTGAACGTAAGTTGTTTGTGAAGGGTCAGGAGAAGATCTATTATGATATCATCGGTGTTGCTACCCTTGACTATTATGATCTCTATCAAAAATTTACTTACACCAACCAAGAATCTTATCGTTTAGACCACATTGCTTTTGTGGAACTAGGACAGAAGAAACTCGATCACTCTGAGTTCGAGAACTTTCAGGACTTCTATCGTAGTGATTGGCAGAAGTTTATTGAGTACAACATCCATGACGTTGAACTTGTAGACATGCTGGAAGATAAGATGAAACTGATTGAACTCGCTGTTACTATGGCATATGATGCCAAGGTAAACTTTGAGGATGTATTCTATCAGGTTCGTATGTGGGATAGTATCATCTATGATGCTCTCACTCAGGAAAATATTATTATTCCTCCTAAAACTGAGAGTACTAAAGATCAGCAGTATGCTGGTGCTTATGTGAAAGAACCTGTTCCAGGCATTTATGATTGGGTAGTTAACTTTGACCTTAACTCACTGTATCCACACCTCATCATGCAGTATAATATCTCTCCTGAGACCCTTCTGGATGACCGTGTGAGCGGTATTAATGTAGACAAACTACTAAACCGTGAGATTGATACAAGCACCCTAGACGGCGTTACTATGTGTCCTAACGGAACATTGTTTACTACGAAGAAGCAGGGTTTCCTTCCTAAGTTGATGGAAAAGATTTATACTGAGCGTACAATTTACAAGAAGAAGATGCTTGCTGCCAAGCAAGAGTATGAGAATACTAAAAATCCTCAACTTGTTAAGGATATTGCTAAGTACAATAACATTCAGATGGCACGTAAGATCCAACTGAACTCTGCTTATGGTGCTATTGGTAACGAATACTTCAGGTACTTCCGACTAGAGAACGCTGAAGCAATTACTCTTTCAGGACAACTCTCGATCAGATGGATTGAGAACAAGATGAATGAGTATCTTAATAAAATTCTAAAATCGGATGATAAAGATTATGTCATTGCTGTGGACACTGACTCCATTTATCTTGATCTGGGCGATCTTGTTAAGAACGTATTCAAAGGAGGAACGCCGTCTGATGAGAAGGTTGTTAACTTCCTTGATAAGATCTGTAAGGTGGAACTTGAAACTTATATTGAAAGTTGCTACCAAGAACTGGCGACGTATGTAAATGCATACCAGCAGAAGATGGTAATGAAACGCGAGAACATCGCTAATCGTGGCATCTGGACTGCTAAGAAAAGATATATTCTTAATGTATGGGACAGTGAGGGTGTTCGTTATAAGGAACCTAAGATGAAGATCATGGGACTGGAGACGCAACGTTCATCTACACCTGCATATTTCAGAGACAAACTTCTGAAAGCATATAAGATTATGATTAAAGGAACTAATGATGACATGATTGATTATATCAGTGACATCAAACGTGAGACACATCAGCAAAGTTACATAGATATTGCATTCCCCCGAGGATGTAATGGTCTTGAAAAGTACCGGAGTTATTCGGAGATTTATAAGAAGGGTACACCTATTGCTGTCCGAGGTGCATTATTGTATAATCACTATCTCAAGCAGTATAAAATTACTAATAAGTTTCCTCTTATCCAAGAAGGGGAAAAGGTAAAATTCATTTACCTCAAAACACCAAACCCTATCGGTCAGAACATTATCTCATTCTTTAACACGCTTCCTAAAGAATTTAAGTTAGATCAGTACATCAATCATCAGATGCAATTTGAGAAGTCCTTCTTGGAACCTCTCAAATCTGTGATAGAATGTATTGGATGGAAGCATGAGCGCACCGGCTCATTAAGTAGTTTCTTTTCGTAATTATTATGTCATTTTTAAACAACGTTATCAAGGAGTTAGATAATGAATTTGCGTCAATTGTTGATGAAGGCATCGCCGCAGGAGATTGTGACACTTTTGTGGACACTGGCTCTTACATCCTCAATGGTCTTGTGTCTGGGAGCATTTTTGGTGGTCTCCCATCAAACAAAGTCACCGCTCTTGCAGGAGAATCAAGCACAGGAAAAACTTTCTTCGCACTGTCAATCGTAAAGAACTTTCTGGCACAAAACTCTAATGGTCAAGTAATTTATTTTGAGTCTGAATCTGCTATCTCTAAGAGCATGATGAGCAGTCGTGATATTGATGTTACTAGGGTGGGTCTTGTCCCTGTAACTACAGTTCAGGAGTTTCGTACTCAAAGTATTAAGATCGTTGACGAGTACAATAAACTTAAGAAAGAGGATCGCCCACCGCTTTTATTTGTGCTAGACTCTTTGGGTATGCTATCAACCTCTAAGGAAGTTGCTGATGCATCTGATGGTAAGGAGACCCGCGACATGACCCGCGCTCAGGTGATTAAATCTATCTTTAGAATCTTGTCACTGAAGTTGGGTCAGGCAGGCATTCCTTTGATTGTTACTAACCACACCTATGAAGTTGTTGGTGCTTATGTTCCTACCAAGGAAATGGGTGGTGGTACTGGTCTCAAGTATGCTGCTTCTAGTATTTTATTCCTCACCAAAAAGAAGGAGAAGGATGGTACTGAGCAGGTTGGTAATATCATTAAAGTGAAGGCACATAAGTCTCGCTTTACTAAAGAAAATTCTATTGTAGAAACGAGGTTATTCTTTGACGAACGTGGACTTGACAAGTATTATGGACTATTGGAGCTGGGTCAACAGCACGGAGTCTTTGAGCGTGTGGGTAACCGTGTTAAGACTGAGCATGGGAATGTATATCCTTCTGCTATCTACAAGGATCCTGAGAAGTTCTTCACTGAAGAAATCCTCCAAGCACTTGACGAATGTGCCAAGAAAGAATTCTGCTATGGATCTTGATGGAAGTAATTGAAAGCACTATCCTGAAAAATCTCGTTACTAACGAGAGTTATATGCGTAAGGTTATTCCTTACGTGAAACCAGAATATTTTATTCAGTACTCTGATAAAATTCTGTTTGATATCATTAATGATTTTGTGGTTAACTATGGTCAACCACCTACTAAAGAAGTACTTTCTATTGAGGTTGATAATCGTAAGGATCTGAATGAAGATTCTTATAAGGAACTGCAAGTAAAGATTGCTGACATTGATAACACTGAAGTTGATGATCGTTGGATCCTTGACACTACAGAGAAATGGTGTAAGCAACGTGCAGTTTACTTGGCATTACTGGAGAGTGTTAAGATTGCTGATGGTAAGGATGAGAAGAGAAGTGAGGATGCTATCCCATCAATTCTTCAGGAAGCATTAGGTGTTTCATTTGACGAGCACATCGGACATGACTACATAGAAGATTATGAAAGTCGTTACGAGTTCTATCATAGACATGAAAACAAAATCCCGTTCGATCTGTCTCTCTTCAATAAAATTACGAAGGGTGGTATTTCTAACAAAACTCTCAACATCGCACTTGCTGGTACTGGGGTGGGCAAATCATTGTTTATGTGTCACATGGCCGCTGCGTCATTACTTCAGAGTAAAAATGTCCTCTACATCACATTGGAGATGGCAGAAGAGAAGATCGCTGAACGCATTGACGCAAATCTTCTCAACGTCAATATCAAGGACATTGAAGAACTGCCGGAACAAATCTTCACTTCCAAAGTAAATAGATTAGCACAGAAGACTAACGGTAAACTTATTATTAAAGAGTATCCTACAGCGTCAGCACATAGCGGACACTTCAAGGCACTCCTGAATGAACTTGCACTCAAGAAAAGTTTTAAACCAGACATCATCTTTATTGATTATCTGAACATCTGTGCGTCATCACGATATAAAGGAGCACTTGTAAATTCTTATACTAACATTAAAGCGATTGCAGAAGAACTTCGCGGACTTGCTGGCGAACATAACGTCCCTATTGTTTCGGCTACTCAGACTACTCGTTCTGGGTATGGTTCTAGTGACATTGATCTTACTGATACCTCTGAGTCTTTTGGACTACCTGCTACTGCAGACTTTATGTTTGCTCTTATCAGTACAGAAGAACTTGAAGGCATCAATCAACTCATGATCAAGCAACTCAAGAATCGTTATAACGATACCACATCGTATAAAAGATTTGTTATCGGTATTGACAGATCAAAGATGAGGTTGTATGATGTAGAGGAATCCGCTCAGGTTGACATTGTTGACTCAGGGCAGGAGCAGTATGACTTTGAGGAGATTGCCAAGTCTCAAAGTAAATCATCTATGGCAAAGTTAACTGAATTTAAATTTTAATCTATGACTGTAAACACCAAAGCATATCTTGAGTTCGTTGATGCTGTTACATCAGAACAAAGCAAAGACTTTGAGGCATTTGTCTATCGTCTTCAAGAACTAGAAGGACAAGAGTTTCCTAGTGAGAGATTACTTACTGCTGCTGTAGGAATGTCTGCTGAGGCAGGTGAGTTTACTGAGATCGTTAAGAAGATTATCTTCCAAGGTAAACCTGTCAATGATGAAAATCTGTTTCATCTCAAACGTGAACTTGGAGACATCATGTGGTATGTCGCTCAAGCATGTATGGGTCTGAATGTTTCTCTCGATGAAGTTATTGAGATGAACGTTCACAAACTGATGGCTCGTTACCCTGGTGGTGAGTTTGATGTTAATCATTCAGAGAACCGAGTAGAAGGAGATCTCTAATAAATACCCCCGTAAGGGGGTTTTTTAATGGCATATTCTATTCGTCCGAGAACTAAGGATGAAATATATCAAGTAACTAGTTATAAAGCTGATAAGATTGGTTTGATTGTAGAACTTTATGAATACCTTACTGGAAGATATCGTAATGTGGATCGCCCCCTGATCCTTAATGATGCTAGAGGTGGCAATGAAGTTAAAGTACATCCTGAGATAGCACAGGCATCTGGTCTTAGTGAAAGAGACTTGGAAAGAAATTCTCGCACTACACTAAAAATTAGATATGGAGTTGGTAGTGGTGGTGGTAGAGCAAGATATAATATGGGTAATGCTGCAGAAGGAATTCTAGCAGCAGCGATTACTGCTCGTTTTGTTAATAAAGGAAAAAGAATTAATGAAAGGGATATTTTAAATATTCTAGAAAAGCAATATAGAACACTGTCTACAGATCACAAAGGAAGTTTTAATACATTCAAGTCTCCTAATTTTAAAACTATTAGGGAGTCCGCTAAGATGATCCCTGATGATGATGTTGAACTGACTATTAAGTTATCGCCCATCAATATGTCATTGGTTTTTTGCGAGCAACTTTTAGATAATGATGAGAAGGCATCAGGTATTGCTGATCGCATGAGTATCATGACGCCATGCGTTCAGTATGCTAACTCCAGAGAAATTTCTCAGTTAGCAAATGTCATGTATCATAATAGAGTTTACAATAAAATTGAAGTCGAAGCTGATGGTGTTGGTGGTGAACTAACGACAAAGGTTGATATCTTTGTGAGGATTGATGGGAAGAAAGATATAACAATTCCTGGTAGATATGGCAATAGAAAATTAGCTATCACTCAGATCTCACTCAAGCGTGAGGTAGATCAATTCGCTCAGGTTGGTGGATGGGATATCCAAACTGTTAATAATTTCTGGGGTGTTATCTTAGATGAAAATCTAATCAATAACGTTCAACTAGAAGCAATCTACGCCAAACATAATGACGGAGATTGGGAAACAACTAAGCATCATGCTGCTGCTGTGATGAATGATATCTATCTCTGGGCGCATAACAGAATACAGAATAAGTTTGGTAACTCTTCTTGGAGAAGACATTTTGTGGAAACACTTGATGACTTCGCTACAAAAAATGAGGAGAATGTAAAACTCGTAGAGATTATTGGTAGTGGTTATGAGAAGTTTGATTTCTCTAAATTACATGTAGCACTCAACGGTAGACCAGACTTGGATGTAGAAGCAAATCTGGAACTGGCATCGACATATCACAAATCAGTTCCTAGAGATCCTACTGTGGGAGCACCACTGCCAGCAGTTATCATTAGTGCTAAGAATAAAAATGATAATAAAGTTTATGATCTAATTAAATTCAGACATAAGATTGAGTGGGGTGGCACTGCTATTCGTAATTATGTGGAGAAACAAAAAGGTTTATCTGAATACATTGCAGGATCATGAGTAAGAACACACACTTAGAACACTTAGAAGATAGTATATTATTTGACGGAGCTGCTGGTGCTTCTGATGCATTTAAGTTTTTAGATTTACTAGCAAAAACTTTTACTGGTGGTGGCAATAATAACTTTAAGATCACTACAAAATGGGATGGTGCCCCTGCTATTTTCTGTGGCAACTATCCAGGCACAGATAACTTCTTTGTTGGAACTAAATCAGTCTTCAATAAAGATGCGAAGATCAATTATGTTGATGCTGATATTGAAAGGAACCACGGTCATGCTGCTGGTCTGGTAGAGAAATTAAAAGCATCATTAAAATATTTTCCAGCACTAGGTATCAGTGGTGTAGCACAGGGTGACCTGTTGTTTACTCATGATAAGAAAACTCAGGTGATTGATGGTAAGACTTGTATCACATTTCAACCTAACACCATTACCTATGCCATACCAGAAGATAGTGATCTATATGAGAAGGCAAAGAAAGCAAAGATCGGTGTAGTATTTCATACATCTTATTCAGGATCTGATGTAAGCAGTATGAATGCTTCGTTCGGATTTGATGTAAGTAAATTAAAGAAGAGTGATGACATTCTAGTATTGAGTGCCGAGACAGGACAGTTAGGAAAGGATACTCTTCTTACACCTACTGAGAAGAATAAGTTATCGCAACTCAAAACTCAGGCACCTAGTCATGTTCGCACAGCAGGATCATTCTTAGATGAGGTAGCAGCACAGATTGTTCTTAAGGATCAGTTGACTGTAGGACCACGATTAAAGATTTTCTTTAACACATATGTTCGTCAGGGTAGAACAGTTCCTGAACCGAATACATTCTATAGAGAGTTCACAAAATATTTTGAGACTGAATGTCAGAAGGCAGTTGATAAAGTAAAAACTCCGAAGGCAAAAGCAACCAAACTCAAGAAGATGTTTGATGGTCTGGAGTTTATTGAAAAGAATAAGAACCCTCTTAATAGCACAGTACAACTATATAAGTTATTGCAGGATGCGAAGTTAGTATTCATTCGCAAACTTGAGAAGGGTGAGCGTATTGGAACCTATCTTAAGACAGAAGGTGGTTATGAAGTCACAGCACCAGAGGGATATGTTGCTGTTAGTAATGGAACCAACGCAGTGAAGTTAGTTGATCGTTTGTCATTCAGCGTAGCAAACTTTAATGTATCTAAAGACTGGGTAGCAGGAGACAAATGAAACGAGTAGTATTTGCATGGGGTAGATTTAACCCACCAACAATCGGACACGAGAAACTTCTGCAAGCAGTAGAGAAGATTGCTGCTGGTGATGATTTTCTTATCTACCCTACTCATACTCAGGATAAGAAAAAAAATCCATTGGATTCAAAAACTAAATCTGATCTCATGAAGAAGATGTTTCCTTCTATGAGTACTAACATTGTTTATGATCGTGACATCAATACAATTATTAAAGCACTCCAAGGTCTCCAAGGAACATATCATGACTGTGTTTTAGTAGCAGGATCTGACCGTGTGTCACAGTATGATGCTATGATTAGTAAGTATAATGGAGTTGAATATACATTCAGAAAACTAGAAGTGATATCTGCTGGTGAAAGAGATCCTGATGCTGATGGTGCTGAAGGTATGTCTGCTAGTAAGATGAGAGCAGCGGCAGTTCAATCTGATTTCAATTCATTTAGAACTGGTATGCCTAGAACTATTTCTGATAGAGACTGTAAAAAACTTATGGATGATATCAGAGACATTATGTTAAAGTAATAAATAGTTGAACACAATTTAAATTATTAATGTATAACTTTTCGGAATACAATCAGAAGGTTTATATTCGTGAACAATATTATAACGAGGAGATCTTCCCTGAAGGAATGAAAGTTCGTAATGGAAATGATAGAGTTGGCACTATTATTAGACGTGGACCCAACTATGTGATCTGTTTAGATGAAGATCATAAGACTTTTAGAAGTTGGATTTCTGATATCAGTGAGGTCCATGAACTTGGAACTGATGAGACCAGAGAGTATCTTCAGGATTTGACACCAGGTCAAAAGAAAGAACGTTATGGTAAGACTAAGACTCCTGAGGGGTCTACATCTATAAATAAAAGAAAAAGTACCCATAAAGAAATGTACAACGATAATTATTCGGATTCTTTAATCAAGCGATCCTCTGATGGCATTGCTGGAAAAGAGTGCTACGGAGAAGTTGATGATAAAAAGACTGTTGAGGATCAGTATTCATCATCACTGATGGATGCTACGTTAACAAAACTTTCCTCCGGTAAATTGTTTGAAGGTAGCATGAAGCAAGCCCGTGCTAATGTCGGTGCTGACTCTTGCTGGGATGGATACAAGGCAAAGGGAACTAAGAAGAAGGGCGGTAAGGTTGTACCTAACTGTGTGAAGGAGGAAGATCTAGATGAAAAAAGACTTGATCCAGTCGGCAAAGAAGATTCTGATGTTGATAATGATGGTGATACTGATAAGAGTGATAAGTACCTTATGAAGCGTCGTAAGGCAATCAGTAAAGCAATTGGAACTAAGAAAGAAGAGTTCTCCGATTGGAGATCTGAGATGGGATTGGAAGAAGGCAAATGCAATAATTCCAAAGCAGGAACTAAGTGTCCCGTTCATGGAACTGATGAATGTAAATGTGAAGATAGTGTAGATGAAGGTTGTGGAAGTAAAATGAAGGTAAAAAAATACTAAAGGCATATATATGGTAGACATTACTAATGAGGTTTACCATGTTATCCTTTCTACTTCCACTAGCATCCAAAGTTATTTCCGATGCTGTTTCTAAAGTTCCAGACAATGAAGAATTGGGTGAGAAACTTGTTGAGATCTGTCTTGTTATTCTTGCTAAGGCAGTTAAGTTAACTAAGACTGATATGGACGATCAACTTTTAGAAGTTGTTACCAAGGCAATCAATTCTCGCGAAGAAGCCTGATAGCAGTTACTAATTAGGTATTTTACTGGGGAGTATACTCCCCTTTTTTTATAAATAATCAAAGATTACGAAAACTTTCAAAGGTAAATCACATGGCGTTATACGGAAATACCGATTCCAACGCGAACAAAACTAAGGTTGAAGGAGTCCGTGGTAACGGTCCTGGATCACAGTCTCAGACTGTAGTATTTGTTGACGCACAGGAAGCAAACCTCGCTGAGAACAAAGCTCGTGGCATCAGTGGTCCTGGTTGGTGGGCATTTGCCACCTATTCACAAGGAACAGTAACTCGCACTAAGGCAGAGTGTCTGGCAGTTATCTCTAGTCCTGAAGCAAATAGTGCAGAAAGTCAGGCAGATGATGCTATCGCAGCAGACTTTGGTATCACTATTGATTCACAACCAGCATCTGCTTCAGTAGCCGGTGGTGCCGCAGGTCAATTCGTTGTTGCTGCTGTCTCCCGTCCTACAGGTGGAACACTTTCCTTCCAGTGGCAAGTTTCTACTGATGCCGGATCAAACTTTGCTAATTCATCTGATGCAGGTGTTGTCAGTGGTTCTGCTACGAATACACTTGCCATCTCGGATGTTACAGGACTCGATGCTAATCAGTATCGTTGTGTAGTTTCTGTTACCGGTGGTGCTGATGTTACTTCTGACGCTGCTACACTTACCGTTACCTGATAATTAAATGAGATTTGATGAACTGAACGAAGACAACTATGTCTTCTTTGCAATTAAATATTACAACAATCCACACTGTACTACTAAAGAAGAATTTGATGAGGATTTAAAGAGATTTAAGTATGTCAAAAAACTTATGCGAAAGTATATAAATTCTGACATACTTAAACATCATTTAATTTTAAATCATTTGATTATTCTTTTTAATGTATTTAATGATGCAACAGTTCCTTTGCTGTTTTATAAAATTGAAAGAAATTGTTGGCCTGTTCTCAAATCTTTTCTGATATACTTAAACAGGATGCCACCAAACTATCTGGATCATGTTGAACCAGATTATAAATGTTTAGAAGAACTAAATAAAATATGAAAAACATTAGAAAACTTCTACAGCAAGCGAGATATCAAATGTGGGAAGAACCAACAAATTCTGTTGGTTCCGGTGCTAATGTAGCACTACCTCCTGCACATGAACCTCCTGGTATTCCTGCCAGTAAGAAAAAGAAAAAGTATGATGGTAGAACAAAAGCAGGTCGTAAACTTGTAAACAGAATTTTAACCAACCGAGACAAGAAGGCAAAGAAAAAAATGACACAAGAACAACACATCATCGAAGCTGATGATAAGCAGAAGGGTCCATCAGAAACTGAGAGGGCACAGAAATCTATCACTCAGCAGAAGAAACTGAACAAGCAGAAAGAAGTTCAGAAGAAAGCGCAGGATGCCAAAGGCAAAATGCAGAATAAGACTAAAGAGATGGATACTCTGATGAAGGCACGTTTGTCTGACTTCAGAAAGAAAGCATCTGAGAAGTCTAGTAATCTTCAGAAGCAAGTATCAGAATCAGCAGGAACTCAGGCTCCTGGATTGGAAGTTCTTGGAACTCTCATGAAACTGGCGCAGGAATCTACCTATGGCAATCAAGAAGTAGAAGGTTTCGTTCAGTTCAGAGACGGTCGTTCACTCAGAGTTAACACTGATGTTGCTAAGAGAATGGTTGCTACATTTGAAGCACTCGACGCTGGCGTTCAGGATCAGTATCGTTTCCTCATGAATAAGAGTGTAGAAGATTTCCTTAAGATTATGCAGTTCAATCCGTCATCTGTATAACATGTCACCTTTTGGATCTGGGAGAGACTTAGCAGTCCTCAAATCAAAACTTGATATCTATGAAGACCTTTCAAAAGAAATGTTGGATAAGTTAGAAAGAGCAGTTACATCCATATCTGAGAATAGTAACAGAGTGGCAATCATTCTGGAACGTCATGAAAATAGATTAGACGAAGTTGATAAGAATAGTAATGCATTAATTAAACTGATTGAAAAAGTAGAAGATAAGATTGATAAAGTAGAAGGTAGAGTAGAACAACTCTCTCGTTTCCGTTGGGTAAGTGTTGGTGTTGCTACAGCAGCAGTCATTTTACTGAGGATATCCGATACTTTTGGTGGCACTCCTACAATGAACCAGTTGCCTCAAGCATCATTGACAGCGTACCAGCAAGCTGCTATAGTGAGGTGAAGCAACTCGCCCCTATAGTATGAATTTTATTGATGCGAAGTATATTAATCTTATCTCGCCTCAACTTGTAAAGTTTGCTAAAAAGAAATCAGATCTGTATACATTCAGATGCCCCTACTGCGGTGACTCACAGAAGCACCGCAATAAAACTAGGGGTTATTTTTATCGGAAACGTAATGATTACTTTTTTAAATGTCACAACTGTGGCATGGGTAGAACGTTTACAAATTTCTTAAAAGATCAATCTCCTGCACTCCATGATGAGTACATTATGGAGAGATATAAAGAAGGTCTCACTGGCAAGGGATCTAATACTGCAGTGCCAGATTTTAAAATTCCCACTCCGGTATTTAAGAAAGATATATTCTCAGATCTTAAAAAAGTCGAAACTCTAAATAAAGAACATCCCGCAAAAGTATACTTAAGTCAGCGCCAAATTCCAGAGGATTTATTCTCAATTTTTTACTACGCAGAGGACTTCAATGCTTGGGCAAAACTCAGCAATAATCAAAAAGAATCTAGGATCGTCATCCCACTAATGTCCAGTGATGGCAAAGTGTTTGGGCATCAAGGGAGGTCATTAGATAAAAATACCAAACTTCGTTACATCACAACGATTTTAGATAAATCATTTCCTAAATTATTTGGACTTGATAGAGTAAACAATACTAAGAAAATATATGTCACAGAAGGACCATTTGATTCCTTGTTTTTATCAAATGCAATCGCCATGTGTGGATCTGACGTTACGTTGGATGGCACTGAGTTCAACGATCTCATTTATGTTCTGGACAATGAACCACGAAACAAAGAGATTGTCGCCAAGTATGAAAAACTTATCTCATCCGGGAACAGTATCGTCATCTGGCCGAGTACCGTGATTGAAAAAGATATCAATGACATGAAGATGTCTGGACACAACGTGCAAAATCTGGTAGAATGTAATACCTACCAAGGACTAGAAGCAATCATTAAATTAAACGCCTGGAAGAAAGTATGAGTAACGGTATCAAAGTTGTTAAGCGCAGTGGTGAAATTGAACCACTGAACCTGGAAAAAATTCATTCGATGGTCGAATGTGCTTGTCATAATCTTGCTGGAGTTTCTGCGAGTCAAGTAGAAATGAATTCAGGAATTCAATTTTATGATGGTATCCCTACTGATAAAATTCAAGAGATCCTTGTTCGTTCTGCTAGTGATCTCATCTCTTTGGATAATCCAAACTATCAATTTGTAGCAGCACGTCTACTATTGTTTGGTCTTTATAAGCAAGTCTTTGGACCAGACTGGCAGAATGGATTTCCTGATCTCAAAGAACATTTGAATGAAGGCATTGATCGTGGCATCTATGATGCTGAATTAGTGACTAAATATTCTGATGATGAGTGGGAAAAAATTCATTCATTCTTAGATCATGGTCGTGACTATTTGTTTACCTATGCTGGTCTTCGTCAGGTAGTTGACAAGTATCTCGTCCAAGATAGGAGTTCACATGCAATGTATGAAACTCCTCAGTATGCATATTTGTTAGTCGCCGCTACAATTTTCGCAGAATATCCTCAGGAGACTCGTCTCGATTATGTCAGAAGATACTACAACGCAATCAGCAAACACAAGATCAACGTTCCCACACCTATCTTGGCAGGGGTGCGAACTCCACTTCGACAGTTTGCTAGCTGTGTTCTTATTGATAGCGATGACACCCTCAATAGCATCTTTTCTAGTGACATGGCGATTGGTCAGTATGTTGCTCAACGTGCAGGAATCGGTATCAACGCAGGCAGAATCCGTGGCATCAACGCTAAGATCCGAGGGGGAGAAGTACAGCACACAGGTGTTGTCCCATTCCTCAAAAAATTTGAAGCAACTGTCAGATGTTGCACTCAGAATGGCATACGCGGTGGATCGGCTACAGTACACTTCCCAATCTGGCACCAAGAAATAGAAGACATTATTGTTCTTAAGAACAATAAGGGTACAGAAGACAATCGAGTGAGGAAACTTGACTACTCAATCCAAATTTCAAAGATTTTCTACGAACGTTTCATTGCGAATGGAGAGATTAGCCTGTTCTCACCGCATGACGTACCAGGTCTCTATGATGCTTTTGGTACTGATGACTTTGACACTCTATATCGGATGCATGAACTCAATGATGCTGTTCCAAGAAAGACTGTCGGGGCACAGGAACTAATTCTAAACATCCTGAAGGAGAGAGCAGAGACTGGTCGGTTGTATCTTATGAATATCGATCACTGCAACACTCACTCTTCCTTTAAAGATCCTGTTTATATGAGTAATCTTTGTCAGGAGATCACTCTTCCGACTAAACCACTTACTCATATCGATGATCCTGATGGTGAGATTGCTCTTTGCATTCTTTCTGCTATCAATGTAGGTAAGATCTACAAACTTTCTGAGATGGAAGAACTATGCGATCTTTCTGTTCGTAGTCTAGAGGAACTAATCGACTATCAGAAATACCCTGTAGTCGCTGCAGAACGCTCTACAAAGGCGAGAAGATCATTGGGGGTAGGGTTTATTGGTTTAGCACATTACCTCGCTCGTAACGGCGAGCACTATGATGATCAGGGGTCATGGAATTTAGTTCATGAATTGACTGAAGCATTCCAATACTTCCTTTTGAAATCTTCTAATGAAGTTGCTAAAGAAAAAGGAGTATGTGAAGCATTCCATAGGACCAAATATTCTGATGGAATTCTTCCAATTGATACATATAAGACTGATGTAGATAGTATCGTATCACCACATTACAATTATGATTGGGAGTCTCTTAGGGCATCTATCAATGAGTTCGGTTTACGGCACTCAACATTGTCCGCACAAATGCCATCGGAAAGCAGTTCCGTTGTGTCAAATGCCACTAATGGAATTGAGCCGCCAAGAGCTTACTTGTCCATTAAAAAATCCAAGAAGGGGGTTCTTAAGCAAATTGTTCCTCAGTATACTACACTGAAGAATAACTACACACTCTTGTGGGATATGGCATCTAATGCCGGATACATTAAGATTGTTGCTGTTATGCAAAAGTTCTTTGATCAAGGAATTAGTGGTAACTGGTCTTATAATCCAGAACAGTTTGATAACAATGAGGTTCCAGTTTCAGTAATGGCACAAGACTTCCTCACTACTTACAAGTATGGCTGGAAGACTTCTTATTATCAGAATACATACGACATCAAGACTGATGAATATCAGGAAGATGTGAAGCAGAGTTTAGAAAGTTTAATTTCAAGTATAGAAAACACCGAGGAGGAAGACTGTGAGTCCTGTAAACTTTAGAGTAGGATCTAGCGACATCAATACCACTGTCCGTGGTATGACTGTATTCAATAAAGATAAAGTTGATACTAAGAAGCAACCGATGTTCTTCGGTGCTCCTCTTGGTGTTCAACGTTATGATACTTATAAGTATCCAGTGTTTGATAAACTTACTCAGACACAACTTGGATACTTCTGGAGACCTGAAGAGGTTTCTTTGCAGAAAGATCGCGGTGATTATCAATCATTGCGTCCAGAACAAAAGCATATCTTTACTTCTAATTTGAAGTATCAGATCATGCTTGACTCAGTTCAGGGTCGTGCTCCTGGTATGGCATTCATTCCATACTGTTCTCTGCCTGAACTGGAAGCATGTATGGAAGTCTGGGGTTTCATGGAGATGATCCACAGTCGTTCATATACTCACATCATTAAAAATGTTTATGCTGATCCAGCAGAAGTGCTTGACACGATCCTGGATGACGCTATGATATTATCACGCGCCGAAACAGTCACGGGTGCGTATGATGATTTCATCAACCACGCTCAGTCATATGGAAGTGGTAATCAGTGGGAACATGCTCTTGAGGGAGTTCCCTGTGCTGAATACGATCTGTATGAACTGAAACGTAAACTTTATCGCGCTGTAGTCAATGTCAACATCCTCGAAGGTATCAGGTTCTATGTTTCGTTCGCGTGTTCATTCGCTTTTGGAGAGCTTAAACTCATGGAGGGATCCGCTAAAATTATCTCTCTCATCGCCAGAGACGAAAACCAACATCTTGTTCTTACACAAAACATTATCAATAAATGGCGTCAGGGAGACGACCCAGACATGGTTAGAATTGCTGAAGAAGAAGAGCAGTGGGTCTATCAAGCATTTGAGGCAGCGGTAAGTGAGGAACGTGTCTGGGCAGACTATCTCTTCCAGAAAGGTTCTATGATCGGTCTCAATGCTAAACTTCTTACACAATATGTTGAGTGGGTTGCTAACCGTCGCATGAAAGCAATCGGTTTGAAACCTGTTTATGATGTTGCTGCTAAGAACAATCCACTACCATGGACCGAGCATTGGATTTCCTCTAAAGGTCTTCAAGTTGCACCTCAGGAAACTGAGAATGAAAGTTACATCGTTGGAGGAATTAAGCAGGATGTTAAGAAAGATACTTTCGCTGGTTTTCAATTGTGACAAGACAACCACCGTGGAAACTGTTAGCATTAAAAGACCCGAAACTGACAGACGAAGAGTACACACTTCTGAAGTTAGGACCGATGAGTCTGGGTCAAGCGTTTCATTTACAGGCAATAAAATACAGATACCAGATCCGTGGGATGACATCCTAATGTAATCTAAATACCTTCATCATATGATGGGGGTATTTTTTATGAAACCACAATCTGCTAAGGCAAAGGGTAGGAAGTTACAGCAGTGGGTAAGAGATAAATTGATCGAACATCTTAGCGTACATCCTGAGGACATTGAATCTCGGTCTATGGGTGCTGGTGGAGAAGATCTCATTATGGCAAGAGCAGCTAGACAAAAGTTCCCTCATAGTATAGAATGCAAGAACGTGGAGAAACTAAATATCTGGGACGCATATGAACAATCAGCGTCCAATTGCGGGGATTATGAACCTATTGTTATTATCAAAAAAAATGGTAAGAAACCTTTAGTAGTAATTGACGCTGAGTACTTCATTAAAACCTTTCAAAATTAATCATGAAAAAACTTTTACTAGCCTTGCTGCTTACAGCAACTCCTGCTGTGGCACATCAACTTACTACTCCACATCATCACCCAGAGGAGACAACGGTAAATATTCTTGCTGATGATCATAAGATCACTAAAGGATATAACTCCATGGATAGTATGGGTTGTATGTTGTTGGGTGAATGCACTGATGGTGTCAAGAAAGTATACTCTATGCTTGATATCTCATCAGAATATGATAACACTGAAGAATTCACTGGTGTGACTGGTGAGTTTCATAATATGTTGCACTCACTCAATCAAGTTGGTGTGAATGTATTCCTTGCTGATAGTAAGTATTTCCCTCATGGTCATCGTGGTGTTTATCACACAGTAAGCAACAACTTCTTCCTGAATAAGGATTACATGGGACAACCTAATGTTCTCATGATGGTTATGCGTCACGAAGGATGGCACGCAGCACAAGATTGTATGGCAGGTACAATTGATAATAGTTTGATTGCTATTATTAAACCAGAGGATGAAGTTCCTATGATCTGGCGTGTAATGGCAGAGCGTACTTATCCTAAGTCTGCTGTACCTTGGGAAGCAGAAGCAGGTTGGGCAGGTAGAACTGAGAACATGACGATGAATGCTCTAGCAGCATGTGCTGGCGGTAATATGTGGGAAGTGTATGAACCTACTGCTCTTACTAGAAAGTATCTGGTAGACTTCGGATATATTAAAGAGTAATGTATACTATCTGGATCCACGTTAAGGCATTCTTTGCTGTTGTAGTAGTGAGTTGTGCTCACCCTACTAACTGGCAGCAGTGTATTAGGGTGGACCAGTGGTTAATACCTGACTTAGTACATGCTTGGCAGATTAAAACTGGTGAGTATGTACCATATCAACAAGAAAAAAAATATCTATTAAATAAATAAAAGAGCCTAGCTCTTTATTCATGGAATCAAATCCGAAGAAGAAAGAGGAAGCCAAAAAGGAAAACAAATTTGAATGGGCGGATGAGGGTGTATCAACTCTCGTCCGAGTTATTATTCTTGGATGGTCAGCAGCAATTCTGACCCTTAATTATGTAACTGTTCCTGGTATTCCTCAAAAAAATATCGATCCGACTTTTATAGCCAGCGTCTTCACGGGAACGCTTGCGACGTTCGGTGTCGTTGCGTCTAAAAAGAAAGACGATTCAAAAGAAGCACCTACATTGGAGAAGAAAGATGCAAAAATTGATTAATGGTGTCGCGTTGTTATCTGGTCTAGTTTCTTTAGCTATCGTAGGGGGTGGTGCTTATCTGTATACACAAAAGGATGCGCTCATTGACAGTGCAAAAGAAAAAGTTGCTGCAGCTGCGGCAGAGGCAATCACTGGTGCTCTTCCTGGAATGATGGACGCAGCGATGCCAGAACTTCCTAGTGCTACTGGTGGTGCCATAGGTATGCCTGCTGCTACTGGTGCCGCGATTGGATTGCCATGACAAATCCAGAAGAGTTAGCACAAAAATATGCTACCGAGCATGTACCGAGCAAGTCACCAGTCAAAACGATTGCGGTGACACTAGGTGGACTCTTTGCTTTAGCACATATTGGTTTGTTGGGTTATGTAATTCATAGACCAGAAGAACCAAAACTTCCTCAGGTTCCTACGATTAATATCCCCCGTGGAGATTATTCATCTTATACTATCAAAGCAGGTAAGGATGGATACGAAATTGAGTATCGTGCAAACGATCCTAAAATTCTTGAATCACAAAGATCATTATCTTCTGATAGCAATAAGAAAGGATTGTTTGGTGGTGGCACTGAAAGTCGTAGTGAGTGGCGTCGTGATCAATTCACTATGGACGGCACACGCAACCTAGGAGGTGCTGCATTAGACGGCGAGGGAAAGTCTGCAAGAGACATAGAGTGTATCGTGGCGGACGCTGGCGCACGGAGTCAAGGTGCAATGGCAGGTAGTGCTATCGCTGCTGGTGTCGCTGTTCCTGCAGCAATGAGTATTCCTTATGTTGGTTGGTTAGTAGGTGGATGGGCACTGTTGTTAGGAAACAAGGTAGGTTCCGAAGCAGGGTCGCAAGTTGGTAGTGTATTTAATGATTGCTGATGGACATACCTTTAATTACGGGAATGAATATTGATATTAATAATATTAATATTAATGATATTCAAACATATCGATATACAACACCTTCAGTACCTACAGCACTGCCAGTAGTTGTAGATATTGGTGTTCCCGTAGTTAATATTCCAGGATGTGTTGAGGCAACTGAAACTAACACTGCTAAAAATAATCAATTAAGGGAAGACGATCCTAATGGTGTGGTCACGTATTGCGATTCTGGTTATCCCAGTTTTAATCCCATTTCTTATGAACCAAACCAGATGATTTTGACTGGTCCTCCAGAAGTAAATACAGGAGGACCAAAATCACCAGAGGTTCCAGAAGCACCAGAAGTAAACCCACCACCTATTGCTAGTGCTATTGTAGAATGTCCTACACCAGCACAGAAAGCAAAGGAACCTGTCGGCACATACGTGCAAGGGTATAGAAAGAAAGTTGTTGAATACAAACTGACTGGTAATGAATGTATTCAGATTACAGAAGCAGTAGGTATACCTGAGCAAGTTATTGCTGGTCTTCCTAGTGGCGGACAAGTAGCATCCGTGGGTGGCATTGCTGTCATCGCTACTACATCAGCACTATTAGCAAAACCGCTGGCAGACTTACTATTGAAAGTAGTCAAACCAACGGTCAAGAAAGTTATTAAAAAGATTGCTGCTATCAGGGGTAAGACAGTCCCTATTCTGTCCCTAAAGGAGCGCCAAGATCTTCAGCGCGAGAGGACAAAGGCGATTCGGGTGTTGAAGTCTGCCTTGAAACCGAAGGGATAGCATGAATGTGTGGGTGTCCATGTCCAGGAGGATTGTTTACCAACACATCAGCACATACTTTATAGTAAGGACTCTTGGGGTGGAATTGAATTCCTTTTAACTTTAACTCACCACAATTTTTAAGTCTGGCTATCTCAAAATCTAATCTTTTATTGGCAACAATCTGACTATTCAATTCAATCTGTGTTGATGCTGCCTTCTTACATAAGTCCTGCAAGTTTTTATCTGTAGGTGTGCTCCAGGTCATGGAGAAACCTACACCTAAACTGTAGTTATCCTTCTGTCCTGTCCTGGTTCTTTTGTTGAAAATAATATCTCCAGGATTATCAATACGACCATCCCCTATTGCATTCCCATCATCATCGAAGGCACCAACGTTATCGACAACATCATATACTGGGTCGTTATAATAAGGTTCGTATGGTTTAGAAGCAGAAACACTTCCTGTTACATACGGAGTGAAGTTGCGAGTTGGACCTTGACACTGTATACCTCCACCGTATGTGTTTGTAATATATGGTCCCTGAAGGACTTGAATAGCTTGGTTTGTAACGGAGCCTGAACTATTAGCCACAGGATTAGCAGTAGCAGAGACACCACCAACAGTTTCAGCATAAGAAGGGTTTGCGAATAATAATGTTATTGAGAGAAGATACTTGTGGTATCTGTGAAACTTTCGACCTCTGTTACTCTTTGAATAATTGTTTGATTGCTTAAACCAGGTCCGCTGTAAGTTTCTGTGAACTGAAACGCTGCTCCTGGTACTGTTTGTGTGAACGATGGCTTGCTTGCTACACCTGTCCATGATGAAGTCACTCCATTAATAGTTACATTGCTAGCACCTGTTCCTGGTGAGAGGTTTCCAGATGCAGATACACCAGAACCAGTAGCAGAATACTGGTATCCAGTGTTATAATCCATGCTATTTATTGTCTCAGTTATCTTCTGAGTTGTTTCCGTTCTGCTCGTCATTGATCCCTGTGTGAAGTTTGGGACCACGGGGACCGCCAGGGCAGCTGCAGGTATGACACTTGCAACCACCGCAGACATCACAGACCAACGAATCATAGTATTCATTATCCATCTCCTTAGTCAATGACAGTGATCTCAGAAACAAATTGTCCTGTAGCAGTAGTACCAGCTCCACCAGCCGTCACGGTTAGAGCACCTGAAGTTGCTACAGTACCTGCTAGACTTCCAGCACTACCAGCAGTGTAAGAAGTTACATTACTGAAGTTAGGAATAGCACCTGTAGTGGCAGCAGCAGTTGGAATTGCATCACCTTGAGTAAACGATGTGCTGAATGTGAAAGCGTTGCCGTCTGTATGCTGTGTCGCTGAAATAGTTCCAGGAGAATAGATGCCACTAGTAATGGTGCCAGCAGAAATAGTTCCTGCTGTAGTTCCATCAGTAGTATTAACACCACTACCTGAAATACTATAAGAATTACCTACTCTTGTGGCAGTTGACCTAGCAGCCTCAACAGTTAGTTGTACACTAGAAGAGTGTTTTGATACAAGTCCGCCTGCATTTGCTGCAGAAGCGGTCATCAGTAACATTATGAATGGTAAAAACCTTTTCATATGATTTACCAAAGAGGTATGTATATTTATTTAGTATAATGATTTAAACAATCAATCTACTAATGTCCCGCGTGATCTACGAATTACCCTAAGTGCTTCTAAATTCATATCTTTAGTACCACCATCATAGGCATGAGCATATCCTTCTGCAATCATTTGTTCGTTGACTGACAGTTCAGCATCTCCGATGTAAAGCCATCCAAGTAATCTGCCGTATTTGCCCATTCCACCAACAAGCTCAGTTCTGATAACAAGATCTTCTTCTCCAGCAATTGCTGAGTTAAGACGTTCTTTAATCCAATTTGTTGCGTCAATTCCAAGTGCCTTCTCCTCTAAATTTCTCGTCCTTTTCTCCGGCGTATCAATGCCTGCAACTCTAACTCTTTCTTTCTTGTATAAATCAAACCCGAGGTCAATAGTGACATCGATAGTATCGCCATCAACAACACGATTAACCTTTATCACTCGGAAGTTGTAGCAGCTCTTCCTGCTGGGGGGTGTCATTGCTCCCATTTTCTAACTCTGCAAATGCTTGTCGTAATATGTATACAACTACAAACAATGCACCTGCAACTGCTAGTATCACACATATAATTACCGACCACACAGGATCGTTAGAATTATCTAAAGGTCTTAATATCAAATTCATAGTCTATTACAATCTTTGGAAGGTATCAATTGATATGCCATCTTATCTCTTAGTTGATTGACACGCTCTTCATTATACTGTTTGAAGTGTCCTCGCTTCTCAACTTTTTTATAGTAGTGTAATGCATTGAGGATGATTGCATAGTCATCCATATCTAATTCAAATTTCATAGTTGGTTGAATTGGTAATCTAAAATCATTCTGTATAAAGAATCTCTCATGAACCATAAGTGTTCTTGTTCTTCGGCAGGTCTAGCAGGGAAACCTTCCCAACGTTCTAACCTTTTTATTACACAGTGATGTAGTAAACGTACATCTTCTATGGTTAAATTTACTGTATAGTCTGGTTCGTTGTTCATGGGTTGCGTGGGTCTATGCCTAGGGTCTTAAGATAATTAACCCACCAATCGGCATCCTTTACATACCTCCAATTTGGGACAGGTTTTCCTTGTTCTACAACATAATGTTGATAAAGCGCATCATCTATAGTCTGTGCGATCTGTAAATTCCTCTTCCTCCTCGTCAACGTCTGCATATGGATTGTCCAAGAATGGTCCTCGTTTTCGTAAAGGTTCTTTTCCGACATAAGAGTTTTCTGTGTTAACTGCAGATACCCACACCGCAAGTTTCATTACTATAAAAACGATAGCTAATGGTAAGAAGCATCCAACTAAAATAAGAGTCTTAGTCATCATCTTCCTCATATAAAGGACAAGGTTCTTCAAACAAAAGATCTGTTCTGAGTTGATTAACTCTTTCCCTGAGTTGTTTATACAACTCTTTATGTTCTGCTGATTCTTCCTGGTTCATTGGTCCTGTTCTTTTATTTAAACCCATTTAATGTTTTTTAACGAAAGGTTCCCAGTGCTGCCAACTGTATTTATGAACTGCCCACATACCAATAATGGGGACGAAGACTAGGCACCATGCCAGTAGTCCACATCCCCAAGGGTTGTTTAATACAGTTCCACAAAATCTAGCAAACTGTAGCATCATTGCACGTCTTCCCAATCTTTTTGAAATTGATCTAATCCTTCACGGGTAAGTACATGATCGTACATCGCCCAAAATACTTTAGGTGGCATTGTAATAACGCTGGCACCATAAGCAAAACACCGTGATACATGATGAACATCTCTCAATGATGCTGCAAGAATTTGAGTTCTTATACCATGAGAACAATAAGTTCCACTGATAGCACGAACAAGTTCTACACCACTGAATGAGTTATCATTGCAGCGACCTACGAAAGGTGAGATATAAGTAGCACCTGACTTTGCTGCCATGATTGCTTGTGCCACAGAGAACACTAAGGTCACATTGGTTTTAACACCAAGCACAGAGAGTGCTTTACATGCAATCAAACCTTCTACAGTACATGGTAGTTTGATAGTGATTGCTTTACTTCCCAATTGAATAAACTGTTGAGCTTGTTTAATCATTTCCTCAGCAGTATCAGCAACTACTTCACACGATACACTTTCAAACTGGGGATACTTATCAGTTAATTCCTTAGCGACATCAGGAAGCGTCCTGCCGCTTCTTTTAATTAGCGTAGGGTTTGTAGTGACCCCATCAACTAAACCAGTTCTTACTGCCTTCTTGATTTCATCGAGGTCAGCTGTGTCTAAAAAGATTTTCATGAGTAAAAAGTTGTTTGTGTTATGTATGCGCCATCGAGAGCACATATAATTGATATTAATACTGTAGCGAATAGTAGTGATGCTGTTAGAAATACATTCATTAGTCTGAAAATAATGACAGTATGAATAAGAAAATACCGAAAGAAGAAAATAATATTATTATTGCAAATTCGATTTCCATAGTTCTAAGAAGTAACGATCTACTTTATATAAATCACCAACTGGTGGTTGCTCTTCTATCTTAGACCATTCATTACAGAATGCTCTCATTTCTGGTGTTATGCCATGAGGTAAAAACATTCTGCCGAATGCAGACATAGCAAAAGCAAACCTCATTCTAATGCGCTGTTCCATTTCCTGAGTAGGCGTCGGTTTCATAATAGTTATTCTCACCTTTTCTGTACCCGAAATATGCGGTGGCACATAGAAACGGTAATGTTCCGAAAAGTAGGACATGTGCTAAAGTCATCTTACGTTGTGTCCTCCGAACATATACCTCATACCATTGAGGACTTTATTGGCAAAGGTTCCTAATTTTCTGGAGTTGAACCTCTCAAATAATGCAGTGCTAAGGACAGGAGCAGGAACCCCAAGGTCCACAGCAGCATGAACAGTCCAACGTCCCTCACCACTATCACTAACCCCACCATCAAACTTGCTAAGTTTGTTGTCATCTCGTAGTACCTCGGCAGTAAGGTCCAATAACCAACTACCAACAACGCTACCACGACGCCAACATTCAGCCACCCTAGCAACGTCAATCTCATAGCAATAGGACTCAGGGTCTGCCATAGGTGCGACCTCAGCGTCTCCTTCTTTGACATATTCTGAACCTGCATTTGCTTGATTAATAATATTTAATCCTTCGGCATATGCTTGCATGATTCCATACTCAATACCATTATGAACCATCTTCACAAAATGTCCTGCACCAGGATCACCGCAATACATCCAACCATATTCTTCAGGATACATTACATAGGAACCGTCCCCTGTCCTGGGGGCAGCATTAATTCCTGGAGCGAGTGCATCGAAGAGAGGGCGGCATACATCGACTGCGCGGCTTCTGCCACCAACCATAAGACAGTATCCACGCTCCAAACCATAAACACCACCACTAGTACCACAGTCAAGATACTGGATACCAAGTTTCTCAAGGCGGAGTGCTCTCCTCCTTGAATCCTTAAAATTGGAATTGCCATGATCAATAATAATATCTCCATCACTAAGTAATGGTAATAACTCATCGATAGTTTCCTCTACTAGTTCTGCTGGAATCACAAGTTGAAAAATACCAGGAACTTTACCTGCACTTGTGTGAACCTTTTTATCAGATTTAACTGCCTGAACAAGACACTCTAGTGAAGTAGTAACACCACTTACATATCCTGCTTCATATTGTTCACATGCTTTTTCGTAGTTATTTCTGTAACCCCAAACTTCATGTCCTTCTTTAATCATGCGGCGAGACATTCCCTCACCCATTCTACCTAGACCAATAATACCAACTTTCATTTCATTTACAGAGTTAAATTTAAACTTGGGAACAGTGGTGGGATTATTCCAATGAGTCGAAGAAGACCCTCAGCAAAAAGTGCGAGAACAACCCAACCAACACACATACTGATAATTCCAGCATTACGATTATGTTTTCGTATGGCATCATCAATCATTTCCTGTGCTTGTTTTCTGGTTATGTAATCTTTATTCCACATGAATAACGCCGGTCATACCTGCACCTTGGTGAGGACCACAGAAGAAGTTATAGTCTCCTACATCAGCAAACACAACGTCTTGTGATTCTCCTGGAGCAAACAATAATGCTTCTCTAGAAAGATCTGGACGTGCCTCAACAATAATATTGTGAGGAGGTAGTGCTTCATTGATAAAGTGAACTGTTTCACCAGCAGAGATTGTAATCTCATTTGGTTCAAATACTAGGTTGCCACCAGCACCCATTGATACATCGACTGCCCACACAGGAGCAGCGAAAAATAATGCAATAAAGAATGTAATCAAAAATTTCATGATAGTTTTATCAACTACATTATCTAGGTATTTAATTTGGTTGAGATATTTTTTTTGTTT
>Ga0208667_1000014_pt1 | contig 89196 bp, 130 predicted proteins | sample 11BtaG_FD_184085 | JGI IMG/M metagenome (GOLD analysis project Ga0208667, IMG submission 184085) | Marine viral communities from the Subarctic Pacific Ocean - 11B_ETSP_OMZ_AT15265_CsCl metaG (SPAdes) (version 2) | ecosystem: Environmental > Aquatic > Marine > Oceanic | place: Pacific Ocean... | reverse complement strand
CCAACTCCTTCGCCTTGAATGCGGCTAATCTAATTGCTTCTCTAGCACTAGCAGTAATACTAGCGGCTAAAGTAACATTAGCCCAACTAAATCCTTGAAATGCAACAATGCCATAAAAAGATGCCATTAGTCTCTTAACTGCCATTTGATTATTATGCCATTTCATATACTCACCGTTTGGCTTCCCTCTAGCCTCTTTCATTTTGGCTTTATAATCATTCCTAAGTTCCTTCAACTCTAATACTGCTTTAGGCAATAAACCCATCTTATCAGTTTTGAAATAAACCATTTGTTCTTGAGTTGTTTCACTAAAATCTCTAGGTGTTAGGATATTAACACCAAATGCTGTTGGTTCTTCGCTAACAGTTTCCCAAGATATATTTCTTGCTATCATCATAGAAGGATATAGTCCGGCAAAATCAAAAGCGGCTACATTGAAATGTAATCCATTTGTTTCTTCACTTAGTGGGTCGTAAATCATAGCCCCTTCATATTCTTGTCTTTTCTCTACTCTTTGTCCTGTTGGTGCTTTCCACCAAGCATTTCTCATAAAATAAATAGAACCCATATGGCTAGCATAAAAACAAGCATCAAATGGTGCTTTTAGTAGTCTTTGTAAAGAAACAATGGCATCACTACAATAATTCTTTTCATCTAGTTCTACAATAAGTTCTACATCTTTTAGAGCATATTCAAGATAAGTTTCTGTATCTTCTAACCAACCTCTACGATAGAACTCATTTGTATCGCTAAACTTCTTAGAAACTAATTTCTTTTTATTGAGTGCTATTTCTCCAATATAATCAAGTGCTAAAGAAGGTAGCGTACCCCTTTGAGAATCATTCCATTGTCGCTCAAAAGCCAAGTCTAAATTGAGGGTTATGCGGCCTCCTATGGGCTGTTCTATTTGGGAGAATCCCTTTTCAGCATAAGCAAAACTGTGGCCTTTCTTGGTCTTCTTAACACCCTTAATTGTGCCAATTGGAGACATTATGTTAGGGTTTAATCCTAAAGCACATGCCCTGTCTAATAATTTAGGAACATCAGCAAAGTTACCAAACCATGCAATTAACATATCGGGGTCTTTTACAACCATAGTTGTCATAAAGTTTTCAAGCATATCTTTTTCATTATCAAATACTCTTTCTTTGTCATGAAAATATATTCCACCTGTATTTATGTGATTAGGAAACCACGCCCACTGATGATATTGTTTATCATAATTATCATACACTACAATAGTAGTAATCTTATCATGATGCTCTCCGCCTTGTTGCCATTCCATATCCCAATACCATTTTCTTAAATCATATTCGGGCATATCATCAATACAATCAACTGCATACCTAAAATGAAAAGGAACATCGGCTTCATAGGTTCTTTTGAACATGCCCTTTGCTTTACTAATATCAAATGATGATTCTACTATTACTTTCTTTAGTTTATCACCATTTAAATTTACCCAATCACCACGAACATACTCAAAGTCTCTAGTAATATATTTCGATGCTTTATACGATGGAGGCTCTCTAGAATCTTCATCAACATAAAAGTAAGGGGCAAAGGAAACAGTCTTGTGTTCCTTCTTACCATTCTCTCTCCACGAAAGATATATCTTATCTCCTTCATTTGTTCTACTTATAATCATTCAATCACCACTAACGAAAGGTGCTTTCAATAGTAGTCTGTCATTTGAAACAATCAATAGTGGGAATTCGTCTTTCATGTATATGTTTAGCATTTGGCCTTTTTGGAAAAACCTGTGAATAGGGCTTGAAAATTCTAATGTTGCCCCTCCATCACCTGTTCTAAAAACTGGCGTAATTATTTCATCATATTTGTTTGTAGCATTTTGTCTAGACGAAACTTCAAGTGTTCCTGTGTATGGTTCTTCTTTAGATTTATTAAAATCAAATTTGTAGACTCCTGTTTTTACAAGTTCACAAGTTTTGATTGCATCATTCAACTGTTCTTGGGATATTGTAAATGCTACTTCAAACTTAGACTTACCAAAGTTAAATAATATATTTGGATTAGGTGTGTAATTGATATGGAGTAACATATTCTTTAGTGTCTCTAAAGCCTGTTCATTAGGATGATTTGTAATCAAAGGAACAGAAGCCTTCTTTCTACCACTAGACAAAGACATAAAGTCATCAACATTTACAATTGTATTTTCACCAAAAGAATTTAGGTAAGGTATAACCATACTAACATCAACAACACAATGACCATCTGTTTCTCCTTCTACTGTTAAGTTTATCTTAACGCAAAAGGTAGAATCCCCATTCCATATTTGCAGGTTATTTCCTGCCAAAATAATATGAGCATAATTACCTAAACTAGTATTTCCAAAACCGTTGTTGGTTGTAGATTTACCTTTTACTTGTATGCTATCAATTGCTTCTTTTAGTATTTTACTATCCACTGTAAATTTCATATATCTCCCTCTCTTAATTCCTTAATTCCATTCCATTCTACTTTGCCACTACCAACAACTAGAGTTTCCCAAGAAGTTCCGACTAAGGATGTATTTGTTTTACTACTCATAAGAGTCGCTTTGTATGCTACATCACCTTTCTTTAGGATTCTTTTTGTGTTGATTATTTGGTGTAAGAAATCTCCCCAATTGTGCCAATTAGGTTTTGTTCCTATTACTTCACCTGTTGCGCCATAATCAGCCTTAGCGTGAGTAATGTAAATTTGGTCACAATTAAGATTCTTGCACATAGCCAATAAAGAATAAAATGGTGCATTTCTTTTACCCCACTCAAACTTCATTTTCTGTGGCTTACCAATCTTAGAACTTCCTGTAACATGAAGTGTGCAACAGTCTAGCCATTTGTCTACTCCATCAAATACAAACAAAACATTTTCTCCCTTTTCGATTTGTTCTTTTACAAACAAAACAAAATCCTCGGAGTTTGCTTCGGACTTTTGTATATCTAGTTCGCCATTTTGGTTTCTTACTTCCGGATTCCATAAAGTAATCCTGTCAGTCATTTCATGGTTTTGTCTCCATGTTGGTTCGCAACCATCATCCCAATCTAAAACATAAATTTTCTTATCGGGAAAGTCTAATGCTAATCCACTCTTGACTGTTTTAGGTTCTCCCCAAATACCGCATACTAGGCGACTATTTCTTTGTAGTCTACCTTCTGTTTGGGTTTTTAGTTTGTCTCTAAACGCCTCTACTCTTCTGTTATTTCCTGCTGTTTCTATCATTTCTTTATTTATATTATTTGTTAATCCCATATATATCACCTATACATTTTCCATAATTCTATTATTTCATCTATTTCTTCTTTGCTTTTTAGATACACCTTTATGAATTTACCAATGGTGTGTAACTTAACCATTAAATTATCACTAAATTCATCTTGAACCCAAGTGATAAATTGTATTGCCGACAAGTCTGCAACTCTAGTATTAGTTAAAATAAAGCCATCTTTAATTCTAACATTTTCTATTATTTTTCTATCGAAATATAGCCTAGTAGTTGTAAAACTAGCACTAGATTTTGGTCTATCTACTAGTTTAGTCTTGGGGCTTTTTCTCTTAAATTTGACTTTAAGTGAATGTAGTTTTTCTTTCGTCATAACTTGTGTTACAAAATCTTCTTCTCTATCAAAATGGATTTGTACATTATACAAATGTTCACCCATAAATTTCCAAGAAAGATTCGTGACGCAATTTATGTCTGTAATTGCTCTTTCTGTCTCTATAAAATTTTCTTCTTCTATCATGTTTATTCCTCATAAGGATAGGCTTCGCACCTAGTTGAGCATCAATTTTTCCCACAAGTTCACACTTACACTTGTTATGAAAGGGTATTTCAAGCCCTTCGGAATTTAATCAAAACCAATCAAAGTTAGACTCCACTGGTTGAGATACTTCTATTGCTGAACCATGCTTTTCAGTGCAATAAAGCCCCGAAACATTTAGTGTAGCAGGTTGAGTTCCTTCATCATTAATTGATTGACTGGTTCTTCCAACAACAATAACTGTAGAACCTATGCCGAAATCTAAAGTTAGATGTTCCGGAATCCAACAAGTTGTTGTTCCCGAATCACTTTCATAATCCAATTCAGCATCTAAGTCTGTAAGGTTAATGATTCTATTACCGTTAGATGTAGGAGTCATATTCATATTACAAACTGTTCCATCTGTAACAATGAATCTTTCTTTGACAGGCAAAGATTGCCTAACAATATGTTCCTTGTCCATATCAACCAACGGTATTAGATTACTCTTGAAATGTTCTTTTAGACAATCTTCAAAACTAAAGTTTGACATATCTCTAAACAAATCATTGTCAGGATTCATTTCACCATTTAGGCTCAAACTATTAACAGTTAAGTCCTTTGCACCATAAAGGTCTGTTCCATTATCATTTGCTACACAAAGGAAATGCACCCATTCAAAAGTATTAGGAGCAAAATCAACTCCCGCTTGTCCTTTGTAAGAGAAATAATATGGTTTCATTTCACCATTAACTCCAATTGAGCCAAAGAAAATTCCACTTCTTCTCATCAATTGAGCAGGTAGAGGTCTACCATAGTTTTGATTCTTTTCACCACTCATATAAGATTCAGTAGAATCAAGTGGAATATAGATTCTTCCATCTTCTAATGTTACTGCCCCTTCGGGGAGTTCCGGCATTACCTTTTCTCTATATTCACCATTATGGTATCTAGATACAGTATATTTTCCTAATGCATTTTCTACAGCAACAGCAACAATACCTTTCTCTAAAGCATTATCTTCATTTCTTAGGTATTCTTCTTGTGCTTTCATTCTGTTCCATGCCATACTATCTCTAGGTGCGTCTAAAGAAACAAAGAATCCAAATGCCGCTTTATACCATGATTCACCCGAATCTTTGGTTTCTTTCGTCTCTTGGCTTCTTCTTGCATTAGCAACATAGTTTCGCCAAATACCCTTTGCTATAGGGTTTGTTGGTTCAATACCATTTTGTTCGCATACTTCTGCAAACTTTGCTTCTGCTTCTTCGACGCTCATACCGATGTATTGTGCGCTTTTTGCTATTTCGTTTTTCATATCTTCGTTCATATATTTTCACTCCTTGTGTTATTTTTTTTTTGCTCCAATTCTATATATTTCCAACTAACCATGAGGCTAGCACTTTAGGGGTCATAGTAGTGGAACGCCATTCGCTTTCCCCTATAGTTCTAAGGAATTTAAATTTAGTAGTGCTGTCTAGTTCATCCATTTCAATTACAGCATCGTGTAATCCTAAACATATTTCTTTCATTGAAAGTCCGTAGTATATCATATCATGAATGTCTCCTAATGCACTAGTATTTCTTTGATTCATTTTCATTATCAATTTTTTGAAGTCATCTAGTGAAGCCGACACTTGTTTCTTGAGTGTAGTTCCACTTGACTTGGCGGCCTGTAATTCGGTTATCGCTCTCCTCATATCACCATTCATAGCATATATAAAGGAGTCTAATTCTTCATCCGAAAACCTATCAATGTTCTCTTTTGACAAAATAGACTTTAAGACTTGTTTTACCGAATTGTTGCTTAATGGTTTAAAATGATAATTAGCACATCTACTTTGTATAGGAAATACAATTTTGTTTCTATTATTACAAGTAATAACAAAGCGAATATTATTCGAATATCTTTCCATAATTCTTTTCAAAGCATTTTGTGCGTCTCCGGTCATTCCATCCATTTCATCTAACAACATAATTTTGAAAGGAACACCTCCTATTGAACGGCTTTGCGCTACTTCTTTGATAGTAGTTCTAACCATTTCCAATCTTCTGTCATCGGAAGCATTTACTTCATAGAAGTTTTCTTTGAAACTATCTTTCAGTATTTCTTTTCCTAAAACTATTCCTGCTCCTGTTTTTCCGTTACCTGCATTACCATAAAGTAAAACATTAGGCATATTGTTTTCTTCTACCCATGTTTTAGCATCTAATACAAAATGCTCTTGTCCGATAATGTGTTCTAATTTACTTGGTCTATATTTTTCTGTCCATAACATTTCTATTCCTCCATATTGTTTGTGTCACTTGATTACAAAATCCTGCTTTCTCATAATGTATTCTAAGAAGCATTTGTAATTGATGTGTAGATGGCATCCCTTTCTTTACCGGAGTGCCTTTCTTAGTCTTGGCATTCCAAAGGTTGTCTTTGATTTGCCCTGTGGTTAATTCTTTATCTTTTAACATTTCTTTTATTCTTATATGCATCCATTTATTTTTCATAAAAATTCCTCTATACTCATTTGTTTTACTTTTATTTTTTGTTTCTTTTTGGGCTTCTTCTTTTCTCCCAAACTAAGAAGCCTACATTCGCTATGCGATAGCGTCTTCTTGAAATGGTCTTTCAACATATTATCTTTACATAGTTGCTGAAAGACTCTAACATCTTTCACTTTCAGTTTTCTAGATAAACTACGAAAGTTATCTTTCAGTCTTTTATCTTCCTTTGCTTTATCAGTTCTAGGTTTTCCTCTAGGTATAACTGCCACACCGCCACCTTCATGGCAATAGGCTAACATTTCATAAAAATATCTTTTATGCCACCTTCTCTTTACAGTAGAGTCTATCAAAATCAATCTAGTCGGGTGTAATACTTGGACTAATAAATTTAGTATGCTGTAATCTTTCGGCTCATTGTAAAGAAGCAAATCCTTAATCTTGTCTCTATTCTTGCTTTTCATAAATGGATAGATTAATTCAAACTCTCCCTTTTCCATAAGCATAGGAGGCTCACTATTCGGTGCTACTTGTTTTATTTCGTTTTCTAAATACTTAGTAGAACCTGCTAATTTTACTTGACACATAGAGTGAACCCATTTAACAGATTTTTTATTTATAGAAGTTAAAACCACTTGACCACGATACTGTCTTATGATATTCTTTATCATATCCTTTCGAGGTTTGTAATGTATGTCTTCTATGATGATTCCCCTGTCCACTGGAAATGAACCTAAATCAAAATCTATTTCATCACTACCATAAAAAATAATAGGGTCATTAACAAATGTTTTCGCTTTTGTTGTTTTACCCGTTCCTGTTTTTCCTACTAATAATATTGCTCTTATTTTATTTATATTTTTTAATCCCATTATAAAACTCCCTTTAGTTTCATTATTAATTCTAATCCAGTTAATTGTTTATGCTTGCCTTCAATTATGATTTTTAGTGCTTGTTTAAAACCCTCTAAGTTATCGTTAGCGTCAGGTAAATCTGGAATTAACACTATTGTGTTTGTTATGTTAATTAACCCAGTTATTTTTAATATGGGTCTTGGGCTGTTGTTAGATTCCCTTTCTTTTATCTTGGACTCTATTGCATGTTGTTTCAAAGAACGACTAATCGCCTGTAAGAAACTTATGTTTCCTCTTATTGTTATGCTAGGATTTATTTTATATCCTATGGAATATCTCTTGTTTTCTTGGATAGAAACGCAAAAATTACCTTTACTCAATAGAATTCCTACTATCATATCTTTACTATACATGACTATCACACAAATGATATCCCAAATATTCGTTCTTAAATCTCAAGTAATCTAACCCGTCCGAAACTAATTTCTTGATAGTGTCTTCTATCATTAGAACTTCCCCACCGAAAACAAAAGATACGCTCATTCCTTGAAATGTTTTCATAGCAACAGCCTTTTCTTCATCAATTTCATCTGTTACAATCCATGGGGCAGCGATACTTTGTTTGTCCATTAACAATTGAAACATTACTCCTCTCATTAACATATTAATATCCTCATCTTTTATTATTCCATAAACTATGAAGTTGAAACTAGTGGCATTACCATACCTATCTATCCATTCAACGATAGTTTCATCATCATACATGGCGATTACTCCTTAAAATAGACTTCATTGTCTTTCCAATATCCTTCGGGTAGATTATTTGTTTCTAGCCAAAAAAGGTCTGCGGCTGTTATTCGTTTCTTGCCACGACTTATAGCATTTTTCTCACCGTTTGCTATTAGATTAGCAACTGCGGTATCTACCCATTCTACTAAAAATCGCTTTGCTGTATTCGATACTGTCATTTCAGTGCTTTCTTTTACAATCTTAGATATGTTTATTCTAGTCACCATTCTCTTCTTCTTTGGTTGTTCCGGAATAACTAACTCATTATCTTTAATGTAAGGGCATAGTTCTCTTATATGTACTAGCGGTCTACCTTTATCATGTAATATGTTTTTAAGATAGACATTATTATCACTATCTATTCTAATACAACGGTATGTTGTTGTGCCTATTATTGTCATGTCTCCTACTTCTATCATTCTAATGCCTCCACATCTCTTAATGTATTAATATCAGCAACAAACTTATCATCCCTAATTCTAATACATCTTGGGAATCTTAATCCTAAGTTATTGTTCTCATCTCTAGAAACTAAATCAGCAGTAACTTCTAGAATAACTTTAGGTGCTAACTCAAATGTTTTATTCTCAAACGAAATAACATTTCTTCTTAATGTATTTGTTAGTTTAATTAAATCTTCATCGCTAAATCCCGAACCGACACTCCCGACGGAAACAAATTCAGTATCATTCTTAACTGCTATCTCAAATGTTCCAAATACATTTGACCTAATGCCTTGGCCATATTTAGCCTTAACAATCACAACATCAAGATTTATTCTAGGTGGCTTATACTTAGCCCATCCAATACTTCGCTTTCCTGCTTCATAAGGTAGTGATGAATCTTTAACTATGATGCCCTCAAATCCATCATTAATGGCTTGGTTATAGAATGCTAATGTGTCACCATCTTCGGCCATTCTGTGTGCTTGGTCGGGTAATTTAGACATTTTTAGCACTCTTTTAGAGTAGGGTAATTCCATTATAGTTTCTAATCCGATTTTTAGGCAATCAAAAATAACCCATTTAACAGCGACCCTTTCTCTTGCTTCTGCATGGTTCTTAGAATGGACTCTTGTTCCCATTAGTTTATGTTCAGCAGGTGAACCATCATCTTTAATTGGATAAATCTCTCCGTCTAGAATACAATCAACATAATATTCTCTAACTGATTCTACTACATCTTGAAACTGTGGTGTAACAATAGAACCTTTCCGATTGAAGATAATTACATTATCACCTTGCTTATGTATTTGATATCTATTACCATCATATTTGTAATCTACAATTCTATTTGTAGGCCACTTGTCCATAGGAACTTCTTTGGCCAACATTGGCTTTACAAATTTACCGTGTGTTAAATTACATGGGGGGTTTCTCGAAGCATTGTAATGAGATGTCACTACATCTAAACTATTAAAATTAAGATGTTTCTTAACTTCTTTTACAGGTTTATTGTAGTGCTTGGCCAGTATTTTAGTTACTATTCCCTCGTTGATTCCATTTCTAGGTTTCCTAATCCAATATCTAACAAACCATTGTCTAGCATTAGCAGACATATTCGGTAGTATTTCCTCTAGTAGTTTGAAGCAATTAGAATCAATCGTTCCGGTGTCCATTATTAATAAATTATATATCTGTTTTAGAGAATACTGTTTTTTATATTCTGCTGAAGGCTCTAAATAATAAATAGCGGAACCTAAGCAATTATGTGCGGCATAAAGACCATCAATTTCACTTTCAAAGACTTGAAAGATTTTTGCTAGCCATTTCTTTGCCCTAGATAATCCAATATTATTGCTTGGCAAATTATCTTTATCTAATATAGGCAATACTCCACTTGGAGTCAATACTGACATTTTCAAACTTCTAACTATTCCATTTATTTGCTGTGTTTGTGCGATAGAATCATTTGATTCTAACATTCGGCTCATTATTTCCCATGTCATCTATAATCACTTCCATATTTTTATTTAATCTAATAACCACTTCTTTTAGAAGGCGGGATATCTCACCTTCATTCTTTTCTGAATATGTCCACATAGCGTTTGCTAAGTAAATCCATTCACTCTTCTTCATTAGATTCACCATCTAAATTAACCAATAGGCGAATAAAGTTCGATATCAGTTGTTCTACTACTTGCACTTCTTCTAATTTATTTTGTTCAGCGAACCTGTGTAACATATGAATCATAGTTGCTTGAGTAATAGCGGGTGCAAGTCTTGCTAAGTCGTTACTTGTGTATATTTCCCAATAACAAACAAAAGATGCCCTAACTAAATAATTACCACCGGAGACTTCTCCGTATGCTTGATTAAAGGCATCTAATGCAGTCTCTTGCCCCTTTAGGGTCTTCTTTGCTTTCTTAGCCCACTCATGAAATTTCTTATCATTGGTGGTTATCAAAAATAACTTATTCATTTTGTTCACCATCCATAAATTCTCTCATGGCTTGGTAAAACTTACCGTAACATAACTCTATGTGGGTATCTTTAACCCTACAACCCCTACCGCCACCGGCAGGTACTTTCATTTCTTGTTCTACATATTTAGCAAATAAATCTACTATTTTACTAGAACAACCTATAAATTTAGGTAATGCTCCGTGAGCATATTGTCGGTCTTTGTTTGCTTTACGAACACTTTTCTTTGCTTGTACTTCACTTAATCTTTTGTGTATCTCTCTTTCTGTCATTCTAATTCCTCTTTTAATATCTGTAATAGTAATTTTGCTTCGTCTCTATTTAGGCGAAGACCTCTTACCGAGGGTTTATCGTTTTCATGTTGTCTTATGTCTATTACATCGTAGATTGTCCATCTGCCTTTTTTAACAACATATTCTATCTTTTCATTTCTAATAATAGAACCTATTTTTTCTAGAGTCAATTCATCCACCCCTGTTTGAATTTATCTAGTTCACTCCTAGACTTGAAGTATCTTGGTGATTCTAAAGAATCTAATCTATTTACTACCCAACATGCTCCACCTAAAGAAGATACTTGGACTACCTCATATTGCCCTTCATTAACAACAATTACTTCTTGTGTGTTGATTTCCGGAACTAATCCATACATCCTAGTTATCTCCCCCGCTATGTCATGAATATTATCTACAACATACTTGACAATATGCGCTCTTTGAATTGGTATTTTCGGGGCTACATCTATTTTTAGCGTTCCCGTCATTTTACAAACATGGCACTTATTACCCTCGCAAATAGGGCATTTGATTTGTGATTTGTGTGGAGCAGGTAGTGTTACTGTTATTGCTTTCTTTTTCAAACTTCATCACCTAATTCTTCATCTATAATTTGTTTAGCGATTTTATGTGCTTGTCTTAGAGTATGGCAATAGCCATGATGTTCTATGTCAAAAGAAGGGTCATCTCCTTCATAAAATAATATCTTTAGAAAAGGTTTGCTAACCTTATTTTCTGCGGATATTTCATATGTTATTCCTCTATATTCCCCTTGCCAATCATCTGCTGTTATCATTTACTTTCACCTTCTAAACATATCTTACACTCATTATACCTTCTAGCATAATACTTAGACATATCTCTACCACAGTTAGGACATTCCATTCTCATTCCTCCAACAATACCGCTACATCTGTTGTATAAAACAATTGAGCAATTGACATAGCCGCTAAGAAACTATTTTTGGTTACTTTAACAGGGTCATAAACTCCCGCTATTGCTAGATTATCCACTCTATCTGTTAGAGCATTAAATCCAGTTTCACCTTTCCATTCTTCTATTCCTACAGGGTGATGCCCGCTATTGTAGTGTAGTTGTCTACAAGGCTGTAATAAAGATTGATAAAACCAATGCGGTATCTTTTCTTTATATTCATTTGCGAAATTTACAAATGGCATACCGCCACCGACTACAATGCCTTCTTCTAATGCGGCCTTTGTAGCATTAAGAGCATCGTCTAATCTTTCTTTCTTTTCCCTCATTTCAATAGATGAAGAAGCACCGACTTGAATAGTGGCTACACCGCCTTTTAGTCTAGCAATTCTTGCTTTGATTCTAGCGGCATCGTGACCCTTCATTCCTTCTAATGCTCCCTTTAGAGATTTGATTCTTTCTTCTGTTTCTCCTTCACCACCAATAAAGGTTGTAGTTTCTTTAGTAATTATCAACTTACTACAGGTTCCTAAATCTAGTTCAGTAAAAGAAGCAGGGTCATCTTTACTTTCGTGATTGAAAACTCTACCGCCAATTAAAGATTGAATATCTCCTAATTCATCTATTTGAGCATCTCCAAAATTAGGGGCTAATACTACAGCACACTGTACTGTTTGGTTAATTAAATTCATTATGAGGTTATTCAACGCTGAACCTTCCATGCCTTTGCACATAATAACAAGAGGCTTAGACTTAGCAGAAGAATATTCTAAAAGAGGAATAATATCCTTGAAGTTTCTAAATGGAATATTTGACATAAATACTAGAGGGTCATTATATTCTACTCTACCGGAATCAGTATTGCACATTAAATGACTTAGATAGCCCTCGGTTATTTCCATTCCTTCTCTAACAACTAGATTAGTTTGATAGTTATTTGATTCTTCAACGGTAACTATGCCATCTCTACCAACTTCATTTAATGCCTCTTGTATTAATTTACCCATTTCAGCATCATTGTTAGCCGCTATAGTGGCAACATTAAGTATGTCTTCATTTTCTACCTTTGTGGAAATAGCATTGAAATAACCTATGGCCTCTTCTTTTAGATATTCTATTAGAAGATTAAATTGATGCGGTTTCAAATCCCCACCAATAGGCATATTTTGACATAATGCTTGAGCAAGAATACAAGCGGTAGTTGTTCCATCACCACTACCTTCTTGTGCTTTACTTGCTAGATTTTGAACCAGTTGTATTCCCATTTGAACATACGGGTCATCACTAGAAATGTGCTTAGTAATAGTTACACCATCGTTAATTATTATAGGAGGATTACCTTGTAAAATAACAGTTTTGGCTTGTGGCCCCAAAGTAGGACTCACAGTATTTGCCACTATATTAATTCCTTCCAATAATTTTTGTTTAACTTCTTCTCCATTCAATATCATTCAATTACCCCCATGATAAATTTACTATCAATAAATATCATATATTCATATTCGTAAAACTTTTGATTTATGTCAAACAATACTCGCTTATCTATCAAATCAGGTTTAGATGGGCAGGATAAACAAACCCCAATACCATCGTTCTTTACTTGAATGCCACTACTAGTGATAGTGTTTTCAATTTCAATACATGCATAATCTCCTACTGCTTTCATTCTTCTTCACCTTCTATTTGTCTTTGTTGTTGCACTTTAAATGTTTCAAGACCATTATTATCAACCCATCTAATTAACAAGTTATTTGGCTTAGTATTGACCCAATGGCCATAATGTTCTACGCCACCCAATACATAGGCTTCTTCCATCAGTGATTTCCAATTACCAACGGTCATCCAATCTGTTCCACTAAAATAGGCAGAAGCAAATGGATGAGTATGAATCCAACACTTGATAGGTAATTTTAGTCCTATTGGTGGTTGTAATCCAAATTCAACATAACCTGATGAACCTGTAGTAACAAATATTTTTGCGCTACCGTCTAAAACTACTTGGACTTCTAACTTAGGTAATATTTCTGTTGAGGCATGCCATATAGCCTTAAAGAACGCCTTGCTTTTTATTACTATTTTAGCACATTCCATATCGGATAAATTCTCACCCTCTTCAATTTCATAACCACTCCATACCGACTCCATTTCAGTCAAAAACGCATCATGAATATACTTTTCAGCGATTTTTCTCCAATAATTCAATTCGGATTGGTCTTCAAATTCACCATTACCATCATCATCACTATTTATTTCATTAAAATATTTATCTTTCATTCTTCCCATGTTATTCACCTCTTAGTTTGTCTAATTTTCTTTGTAATTTATGTATCTTTTTTGCTAATCTTTTTTGCTTATAAGTAAAGTCTGCTTTTCCAAAGTTGTTCACATTCTTAATCAGCCTCACTCTCTCAGAAGCCTCTAACAACAATGCTATTCCTTCTTCGGAATCATCGTCGAATAGTTTTTCTAATCTACCTGCTATTGTTTTATAGGAGGCTTCATATTTTTCTCTTGCTTCATCAATACTTAGTTCATAAAAATAAACTAATAAATCCATTTCTTTTTCTCTTGTCCATTTCTTACTCATAGGTTCACCACCATATATTCTTGTACTTGTTCTTCATTAAACCATCTTTGAATCCATTGTGCGCCCAAACCTGCAATAGCAACTTGCATAAAATGCACTCCTTTGTTTGAACCATCCCATGAATCTCCTTGACAACTAAATGAACCGTCTTTACCTGCTAAAAGCATATCATACATCTTTGGGTCTGCTTTATGCGACACAAGTGCGGCATTTCTACCTTGCGCTCTAAGGTCAAGCCATTTAACGGTTGTGTTGTATAATGTTCTTCTAACTGATAAGTTATCTACACAACAAATAACCAAATCATATCCTTGCATTTGTTTTTCACTAAGAATAGGATATTGAGAACCACCCATTACACTACGGTATCTATTACCCATAACCGATGCTTTGTTTTCTCCTACATCCTCAGCACTAAAGTTTTGATATGGTAGATTTTTCTTTTCTACCTTATCGGGGTCTGCTACTGATATGTTATACAATTCTACTTTATCTAAAAGCGGTAACAAGAAACTCCCGATACCGCCTGCTCCGATTATTAATATTTTTCTTTTCATTTTTATTCTCTCCTAATTATTCCTTTTTCTATCAATTCAGCATAGTTATCCATCCAACTACCTAGAATCTTTATTGCCTCTCTTCGGCCTAAGCCAAACTCTTCTCTCAAATATGGAGTAGCACCAAACATATTGGTTACTCCACTTTGTCTTAACTCTTCTAAATACACATAGTATTCAATCCATTCTTCTTTTATCATTCTTAATCACCATTGTTATTTTCTTTCCTTTTATTTGGTTTACATTATCTTTTCCTACTAGGTTTAGTATTGCTTTTGTTTGGTTCCAAATGACCCATTCGGAAAACTTCGTTCTCTTAGAAATCATTTGCCGTTGTATGTCTTTTCTAACATTACAGTTGGCCGCTATCCACGCAATACAGGCGTAATAGGAACGCCCTTTGTTAAAGTCGCTATTTACAATAACGCTTTCGAAATATTCTAAAACTTCATAACATTGTTCATTGAAGACAGAACCACCATTAATCTTCATTAATACTTGTTCTAATTGATATTGAGGATTGATAGGTTTTCTACTAACCATGTTTTTATTTAGTTGATTCATCTTTCTCAATAGTTTTTTTACTGTTTTTGTCCTAGCATTAAATTCGCTATTTACATCAGCCAATAGATGAGGAGTTCCGTTCTCTTTCAATACATAATATACTACTGCGGTTGCTCTAGCCTCGTATTGTGTTTTACCGAATACTGCCTTTCTATTACAGTATAGGTAAAACTCTTCAACTCTATCCTTTAGTGGCGAGTTGGGCTGTATAGAGCCTAAAACCATATTACAATGAATCAATCCTTGGATAATACTCTTAGAATAAATAGAACGATTGTTTAGTCTATTTAATTTACTAGGGGCATTCACTGAACCTAATTTATTATCTATAGAATGTCTTACTTCTCCGCTACTATCTAAAATATGAACAGTCTGTTCAAATATTTCTGTAACTAAAACAAGGCCACAATCTAAACAAGTGTGTTCTCCTAGTCTTTCATCAAACTCATTCGGAGTCTCTTTCCCGCAATTTTCGCAATACATTTTCATCCACTCTTATATCTTTATTATCATTTACAATGTAACTTCTAATTGTGCTTACTATTTTCATAGTATGAGTATCATTCATTAGGGCTAATGCTCTAGCAGCATATTGGTCGCCTAATGGAGAACCTCCTGCCATGTTATCTATACATATCGGCCCTTTCCATTCTTTTACTAATTCATCATCTCTAGTTACTTCTTGAAGAATATAGGTAGAAACATTTTGTCTACCTGTCGTTCTTCTATAGTCTCCGGAACCTCGGTATGTAAGCCTCCAATCATGTTGTTTGCCTTTTACAACCAAATCTCTCAAAACACCATTTGTATCGAAAAACGGTATTAGTTTTTCTTGGTGTTGTTCTAACATATCATCTACTAATTGCATGGCTCTCTTTTCTACAATATCGCCCATTCTATTCTGTTTTAGAAAGGCGGCCATTACTTTTAATTGGGAATCTGTTGGTTTCTTACCAACTAGAACAGTATACAATTTCTTAGGTGAGAGCCGTTTCCATTTCTTACCTCTTTCATTTTTATGTAAGTAGAAACTACAATATGCTGTAACATCTTTTATTTTCATAGTTCCCCAAACACCATCAGTTATTTCTACGGCTAATTCTGTATCACTAATTTGCTGACAGTTTAATCTAACTTCTATCTTTTCAAAGTCTTCGTAAAAGTGGTATGGCATTCTGTTTTCTAAACAATACCTAGCATCTTCGGGTAAATTCATTGTAGAATAAACACTTAACATCAATTTTTCGGGGTCATCTTCAAAACAAGATTTGTAAGTTACCCTCGCTAAAATAGAGGCAATAGTAGAAAGACTAGCATACTGCCCTTGAAGTTTTAATCTACTCCCGCTTCTACCAATAAGTAAAGGGCAAGATTTTATCATAATCATTATGCTATAGTCTCTATCGCTAGGAAAATAACTTCTTCTAGTTCCTAGAATCTCTTTCCATAATTTTACAATACCTGCATGAACAGGGTCTTTATGTGTCATATCATAGACAACAGTTCTCCTAGTGGGAAAATAGACTCCTTGTTCTTCATTACAGGAAACTGATGTTATATAATATTCATTACTATCATTTGGTTTCTTAATTTGTATTTCCATTTTTTCCATATTATCACATCATGTATATTTTATTATTATCTCTATCACACTCTTCGTGTATTTCCTTTGCTATATCTTGTGCTGTCATCAACTGACCTCCACACACTCTACAGCATGTTGCCACTGTTTTGTTCTTTCTTTTATTAAGAACATACTTCGGGTCTTTTTCTTTTGTCATTTAAATCACTCATTTTATTTATCATATCTGTTTTTAACTCACAGACTTTACAGTTATAGTAGTTATCACAATTTTCATCATGATATCTTAAGGCATCTCTATAATGAGAGAGTTTCTCATTTAGATATGCGTTGAATCCGATATCTATTGCTTGGGGTATTTCCCAAAGACAAAGATGTATGGTATTGCACCAATAATTATATTTTTCCTTTTTTGTCATCCATCTATTATTCGATATGTATTCCCTAGCATCATTAATTTTTTCAAGGGAATCAATAGATAGATGTTGTGAGAAAACTAGAACCGTAGTCAAAAACTCTTGATACGATTCAAAGCCTCTCAAAATATCACCTAAATAGGTGGAGAAGGACTATTAATAGGAGAAAATAGCCCTCCTCCGTAAGTATGAAGTATTATTGAATAGTAATTATTCGCATCCTCCAACAATAGCAGGAGTTAGGTCTACTGCTTGGACTTCATCCCAATTAACATTCGAAATTTCTTCTCTTGCTACCATTTCCCCATCAATAAAACACCAATGGGTTGGGTGTGTGTCAATTTGTTCGATAATGCTGTCACTACTCAACATTACTTCTGTATGGCCTGTTTCGTTCATAATTCTTAATCTAATCATCTTATCACTTTCCGTTATATTCTATTCATTCTTCATACTATATTTAAAGGAGTCTATTCTAAATCCTCGTAATCATCATTTTGGGCTAAAAAGCCGAGCATGAATGCTCCTGTTCCTATTGCTAGCGTTGTTATTACTACTTTTTCTAATATTTTTCCTATCATTTTGTTCACTCATCCATCTTTTCAAATGCTCTTTGTTCTGCTAAATAAGAGGTTAATATTGAATCCAATTTATCTTGGAGGCTTTCAATAATACCTGCTATCACTTTCCTATGTAGACTAATCCAAATTTTGTGATGAATATTCAACACCACTTTAGGGTTGTCATTATCACTTTGGGTTATTACAATAGGGGGCATTTCTTCTGTGTTTATAATTCTAAACTCTACTTGTGTCTTTTCTTCTGTTATCATGTTATCACTTCTTTATTCCATTTACTGTTGTTTCTGCAAGCACTAGGAGATTCATTACATCTTTCCCTTGTGCTATATCATCTAATCTTTGAAGGCTCTCTTGGCCTTCCATATCCATCGAATTGACTAATAGTTGTGCTACAATTTGTGCTAGTTTTTGAGGACTAGTTTTAGATAGTAGCAACTGTATATCAAATTCAATTGATTCTCTATAGTGGTCTTCTAGCATACATTCTATACACTCAACCCATTCTAGAATTTCTAATCTATGGTTTGCTTGTTTATAGAAACCTGCTCCATTACATATTTTACAATCATTCATTTTTATTCACCTTATCTTCTGCTTCGGTAAAACAACCGTAGCAATAATGTCTGTCTTTACTAATTACTTTATTACAATTTAAACATCTATATTTTATTTTCATTAAATCACCTTCTTATGAACCCAATACTGATAAGTTAGCATAGCAACTTTTAGCAAGTTAAAATGTTCTGCACTTGGGTTTTTCTTGAAATAAGAAAGGGCAATATCCATTCCCTCACTTGCATGTTTCTTATGCAATTCTATTTGCCCTCTAGGGGCAGGTTCATAGACAGTTCCATAAGCATCTGTTATTATTTTATATATTTCTTCATCCATTTTTATTCCTCCATTAATACTTTTGGGAATCTAGGATTAGTAGCATTATATGCTCTAACACCTACATTGTATTTTTTTGCCCTGTGGTTCTTAGGCCACCAATTTGGCATTTTACCTTCCGGCCATTCAGCAAATTGCCATTTGCCTTCTAAGTAATAATGCCTATAAGAATCAATTACATAATCCCAACAATGTTCACCATATTCATTTGGTATTCTATACTCATCGAACATGGCGATTGATACAGGAGTTGCTAATGTAGTATCAGCATCAAACTCAATAGGAGTCTGTAGCATTCTTTCAAACGCTCCATGCTGTTTATCATATCTTTCTGTATATTCTCCGCACAAAGCAATACCATGATTATACAACCATAATGTATTATGAATATTCTGTCTAGCCCAAATAGTGCTAGGATGATTCAACATAGCAGGTTTCATTAGCATAGAATCTGTTTCTTCGTGGTATTCTTTTAGTCTTCTAAGAGAAGGTTCATAGCCATATCTATCAACGAATTCATTGAATAGTGCATTTGTGTGTAGCATTTGACAAGTTTCAGTCGGCATCTTAACTACATGCTTATCTAACATCTCTTGTGCTGATTCTACTGGGTCTTTTGATAATGCAAATATATTCATATTTCCATCCTCCTTAGAGAGATTTCATATGCTTTATAGTGCTTAACACCCTTAGTAATTAATTGCTTACATATTTTTATTCTTCTTTCTTCATGTTTACAATCTCGATTCAAATACCCCGACTTGTATTGTCGGTGGTGTTCTTTCGGGATTATATCTTTCATATACTTCTTCATAACATTCACCACATATTTTTATTAATATTTTATTTTCAATTTCTACCAGTTCCATTGTTTGAAATTCAACTAACATATGGAACTTTGCGCCTAAGCCACAAATATTGCACTTAGGACTTTTTATTTTTTTTTCCGTGACAAAGAACCGTTTAATCCAGTCAATTATCATCGGAATGCCTCTCACTTTCGGGATATTTATGTTTATTAATTAAATAACCTGCCTGTCCTTTAGTGAGGTTTTCTATAGAGCCTTCATAAGCCAAATCACGCAAAAATGTTATTTGCTTTGATGTAGCGGGCTCGAGGATATTTCTTAGGCTATTTAATTGATTATCACTCAAACCCCTACCGCTAATCATTTGTTTTTTGATGTCTGCTAAAAACTCAAAAGACCAATCGTTTTGTGCATAAGTTTCATCATAGACAGGTATTCCATAGTAATCGCAACTATCTTCAAAGACTTCACTCTTTAAAGCAAAGGTTGCTTTTCTTTCTTTTAATTTGCTAAGTCTAAATTCTTCTGCCTTTCTAGCCTGTTCAGCACGATATATCTCTCTTTGTCTTTGGCGTTCTTCATCTGCTAGTCTTCTTTTTTCTACATTTTCCGGTAGATTCCAAATTCTTTGTTCTTCTGCTTCTCTAGCCCTTCTTGATTCTATTCTAGCCTGTCTTTGTTCTTGTTGAATTCTTACTCTTTCTTCATAGGCTTCTTCTGCTAATTTCTTAGTAAGTTTAATTGCTTCTAGTTCTTTAATTAGCGGCTCGGATTTGATAAATAATAATGCTAAATCCTGCATCAGTCTATCATTAGGATAGCCTCTTGTTCTAAATTGAGCCTTTGGATTATTTTCGCTATTCCATCTCCAAACGACAGAAGCCATATGGTAATCAGGGTTGCCATAAGTACCTTCTGCTCTTTTTCTTAGTTCTCTAGTTTCTTCCATTAGCCTTAATTTTGAATTATACCATCTAGATTTAATTCTAGCATTAAACCAAACATCAATTTCTTTGACCTTTTCAAACATCATATCGAAAGAAGTTCCGTTTTCTTTCCACCATGCTTCAGCCTTCATAGAACCAACTCTTTTCTTTTTCCAATCTTCAACTTCTTGTTCAGTAATTGTGGAAATATCAATTCCCTTTTCTTGAGCAATTTGTCTCATAATTAGATAGGAGTTAATGTGGTCGCTACCGACACATTCTCTTACACCATTTGTAGTATTTAGAATCTCAAAATGATAAACGATATTATGACCACATAGGCACTTTGCTTGGTGGTTTGTATTAGCAACCCAATCGGGTGTTTCGCCATTACCGACCCACCAAACATTACCTGTTGCTAGCCATTCATCTTTTGCTTCTTCATAGTTATTTGCTGTAGATAAATGCACCATGTTTCTCATTAGTGCTTTATCCCAATGTCCATTTCCTAGTTCTCTCATTTTCATCACCTTTCTAAGTCATATGCCAAATCATCAATTATTTCATCAACGAGTCCTGTCTTGTCAAGTTGAATTAACTCTCCAAGAAGTTCCATCAATTCTTCATGTTTCATTAAATCCATAATCATATGGCTCTTGCTATTATATTCATATTTTTCATGTGTCATGTTCTCACCTTTATTTTTACTCTTTATTGAATAGGTGAGGGATGCGGCCACACGGTTAGATTATTATGAAAGAGTGGTGAGAACTAACCGAAATTTACTTCTGTGAGTCGCCATTGGCTCGCTATCCCTCATGGATATTGCGTATCATTTATCTCTATAGAGATTAATTATTTCATAACTTTGTTGTTTGCATGTTTGTTTGTGCAAACCTCGACCACTTGATACAACCTAACCTGCCGCATCCGTATATAAGGGTGGACACAGGGTCATCGAGCATCTATAGAGTTAAATGAGAATCATCTAAAGTATATGCCGTAAATAATCCAAGCACTTATGCTTACGATAATTGTTCCCCAAAACAACCTTAACCTAACATTGTTCGGAGGATTACATTTCTTTGCCAAGCAATAAGTGTTAGATAATAATTTGCCTTTATGGATGTAACTTTCCATTAGAAAATTACTGCCTTCCAGTATATCTACACCGCATTTTTGGCATATTTCGTCTTTTTCTGCCTTGATATATACTTCTTCTATTAATCTCATAATATCACCTTTTTGCTTTATTTATAATGTAGGATATTGTTCCTTTACTGGGTATATTGTACTTTTTCATAATATCTCGATAGGAAAGTCCTGCTTGATGGTCAGCCCTAATTATATCAGCATCATACTTAACACCGTAGTCATTCCCGATGGCCGTCTTTCCCCTATTTATTGTGGCTTGAATGGTTTTACTTCTATCCCCTAAAACTAAACAATCAATGTTTACGCACATTAGATTATTACATTTTCTTCTTATTTCTTGACCTTTGCCCTTATTCCAATCTATCGGACTTTTTTTATTAGGATAGTTGTGATAATTGTACATGACAATATGTGGCATGAAACTATTTCTATATCCATTAACAAACTTCTTTGCTCTTGGTGAGGGTAATTTAAGAGAGGTACTAGTTGGCCCAATCCATTGATGACAAGGAGCATTAATCTCCTTATCTATTCTTTCAAAAATATACTTCATGATAGAGTCGTGTAAGTGTGCTTCATTTTGAGGTACTTTATTCATATTAATCACCAAGGGGGTGTGAGATATTAGGGCATTATCGAAAACACGCAAGTACCTAAAAAAAAGAGAAAAGAAAACACCCTAATATCCCACTAGTGAATGACGCACCACCATCATTCTGTCGTAGTTAGTAGAGAGTCGTAATTCCCATCCCAATCTCCATCCTTGTATCTTTTAGCAAGTGCATTTCTCATCCTCTTACCTACAATGTGGGCATATTCTTCTCCATTGGCATAATCTCCTCCACCGGATTTAATATGCTTACGAAGAACCTTTGACATTATTGGGTGTGAATTGTAATAATTAAGTGACTCTATTTCTATAATAGAAATTGCCTTATCAATAGATACTCTAACTGTGGCAGGAACACTAGATTTCTGCCCTCGCTTAAAGGGAGTTCCATCTCTTCCTTTCAATAGAGCCTTCAATGCACCCTTTGCCGCTATTCTTTCATCGGGATTATTGTTCCCTATTTGTAAATTAAGTTGGATTACCTGCTTCAAACCATCATTTAATGTGGGGTCTGCCTTCAAATAATCATTAACTTCTATTACCATACTTTGCCATTCGACTTCATCAATCATGTATTAACCATAAATTATTTCATATTTAAAGGAGTCTAATTAATTCTTTTTCGCTCAAGTATTAATATATTAGAATTTAATCTCCATAATAGAATCGCCCTGTCAAACGACCCTTTGGTATTCTCATGAGTTATCTCATGATGAGACAATGACTTATGTAACACAACTTTAAAGAAACTACCCCAAACCTGCACTTTTGGGTTGTCTCATCTCGTCTCATCGAATCCTAATATATACCTCATAGGGTATTTTTCACTCACTCTCTCTCATCATCATTATTATTATGAGATAATGAGATAATGAGATAGTATGATATAATATAATAGATGTGTTACACAACCCTCTAGTTTCTTCTCTTCGTTGTCTCATCTCACTTTTCTAACTCATGAGACGACTCGAAGGTTCTACTCTATTATATTAATATATTAATATTCATTAGGCCAATTGGAAAGGACTCATAGAATAAGGGTTTGTAGTGGGTTATGTAAGTCAGTACCTATTCATGTTTGATTGATAGTGTTGTAATAATGATTTGTTGCACTTTTACAACCATATGGTCATGAAACTTTGCGGTTAGTGGCCTCACGGCCTATTCTTCTTCCTCCTCTTTAGCGTATTCTTCGTCACAGGTGCAATAATACCATTCATACAAAATAACTATATCTTGTAATTCTTCGTCATAGTATTGTTCTCTATGGATTTCTTTTTCCAAAATGTGATTACATTTAGGGTGATGGTCTAAACCCTCATTATCCGAATAATGATGAGCCTTATCACCATTAAACTTCGCTCTACAAATACCGCAACTACAAAACGCCATACAACTTGTATTATTTTATAATGAATACTAGGTTGGCCAAAGCCCAACCATATGGTCATGAAACTTTGTGGATGAAACGGAGTGACCCTAAAGCCACCCTATTTTTTTACTTGTTAGGACAAGCGGAGGATGTGGGATTTACCCAAATAAATCATCAAATAATGTTCTCTTTCTCCCTAGTGGTTTCATGTCACTAGGTCTATCATGACAAGTAACGCATATATCTTTAAAATCAGTCAAGGGGTTTGCCGTGTTTCTGTATTTCTCGGTATATACTCTAATATGCGGTTGCCATCCGTCATATTTACCAATGTGTTGTATACAGTTTTCACACCTTTTTGTTCCTATTTCCTCCTCCCAATGGATTTCGTCATCTCTAGTCATTTCTTTTCCCTCTTTTTCATGCAAATCTTACAATGTTTCAAATTGTGCCTGTGGTCAGTTCTAGCACATTCAAGCGATACAATGTTAATGAGTTTATTCTTCAGTGTAACCGTCAAACCAACCATCTCCTCTTGTTTCATCATCTTGACAATGGGCTTGCGCTTCTTCTAGTGTTAAGCCCGTTTTTATTGTTTGCGTTTCTCTTCCAAATCTAAATCTTATTATTTTATATGTGGTCATTCTATCCTCACCATTTGATTAATATAATTAATTTCCTATTAGGGTACTGTAGTCAAAGACTACCTTACCATATGGTTGCGTGTCTTTGTTCGCAACCTTATTTCCGAATACAGCAGATTATAATGACTTCAAGGGCTAAACCGGAGTCAAACCAATCTAAAAAGGTGAAAATTATGAAGCAAGCAAATTGGATAATGAATACAAATAAGGTCAGGACTTGGGCTGAATCCCAAGACCCATGTGATGAGGTACAAGCAATTATGCTATCCCTTACACTTGGGGATAACGCTAGTAGCGATGAATTAAGAAGCACATATTGGACGGCTATCCGTTCAATTGGTTCTACAAAAGATGGTTTTCCAACCGCCCGTCGTGGCCGAGAGAGCAATCTAACAGAAGAACAGCAAATGGTTGTGGACAATGTGAACATGGCTGTCGCGAATGCTTTTGCGGCAATCCCTACTGAATACCACGAAACTTTACTAACTGTAATTGTGCCACACGGAAGAACTGGCGGAACATACTCCGACTATGATTCTCTAACAAATAACTACAAAAAAGCCGCTAATTCCTATATGATGAAATCCATCAAGGAAGGTAGATGGGATGGAGTTACCGCTAATAAGAACGGTGTTCCACAAATAACCCCCACAGCAGTTAAAGCAGACGGAGGTTTAGAAGAAGAGTGAGGCTCAAGTTTTAGCCCTTGAGTCGCCATATTCATGGGGTAGATGTTAGAATTTTGTTTTCTCTAGCATCTGCCCCTCCCCGTTTTTTTTATGAGGTAACGCCCAAAGTAAGCGTTACCATATGGTAGTATCTTTGAGAATACCACATATATTTTGATTAAAATATATTAAACATGGTAGTAGTAAGAGCAGGATTGTGCAAAGGAAGACATGAAATTGAGGACAAAGGACAAAAAATCGAATTATTCATATTCGACGAACCTATTGAAAATCCAAATGATTTTGAAACTCTAGAAAAACAGGCTAGAGAATTTTTAGAAATGGTTTGGAATCCTGATAATACAATTTATATTTATGTTACTGGATTGTCTCAAGCACTGACTTCGGTATTGAAAATTGCAGCAGAATTCGCTATGAATCATAATAGTGATTGTGATGGTCAAATTTATTTTGCCCTAAAACACTATGACCGAGACACTGGCAGATATGTAATGGAAGAAATATTCGACTTATACGGATATCATGAAGTTGGCCTATAGGCCGCCCTTCGGGGCTATTATCAAAGTATCACCCATATGGTAAGGCATCTTTGAGGCCGAACCCTAATCCTAAATCATATTATTTAGACATGAATCAAAGTAGATTGGTTGGATATGTTAGAAGAAGTAATGCAGGTAGTGAAATCAAAGTATCAGTTAATGTTGATGCGTTTGAAGAGTGTAGAAAATACACAACCTCGGATGGTCAAACATATGTTGCATTAAGAATTAGCCTTAGCGCATTGAACAAAGTTTTAGACGGTGAAAGGGTAGTTACTACTATTATTCAAAATAATGAGTTGTGATTGATATGGATGATAAATTACCAACAACCAATGAACAAGGAGTAGTAAATTCAGAAACCCGTTTTGGAACCACTGTTTATTCCGATGGAACTATTGCTAAAAAAATGACCATAGGATTCGATACAGCATCCAATATGGTTCTGTTTTGGGATAGCATGGCTTGGGAAGAAGACGAAATTAAAACCATGAATTTTAACACTAATGAAATTGAGATTCAAGAATATGTAGATTTCAATTTATACAGACAAGAAGTATTTGTCTTTTGGAATAAAGATGAAGAAGAATAATTGTCACGGGTAGTTCGACGAATACCAATACCTTCACTAGAGGTAGTGCGGGGGTGAGCATATAGCGATATTATATGTTAGTTGAACAACCCTCCTATTCCAATGGCTATTAGTGGCCATAACCCCATTGTGAAACGAAGGCGAAAGTCAAAGTTCAAAATGTAATTCGGAAGGATATGGAAAGAGATTGAAGTTATCTAAATACTAGTTAATTAGTGACCTCTCATCAAACCTACCAAGTATCAGCGTGTTCACTTGCTTTGAACGAGTAGCCGGAGTTTTGCATGGGGATAGGGTTTACATTTCATTACCAAAGTCTACAACCATATGGTTGCTTGAAACTTTGTTTCGCATTAAGCAACCTTATACTTTCTATTAGAGTATTACCATGTCGGCATGGTGTGATGATTGTGATGAGCCTATGGTATCTAATGGATTGAATGAAAGTTTTGAGTGTCCAACTTGTAAGTGTTACATATCTTGGGATGCTTATTATGAGTTTAAAGCCTCTTTAAGAGGTTGGATATAATATCCACAAATTCGGCCTTCGGGTCGTCTGCAACACAAAGTTACACAACCATATGGTTGTTATGGCTTTGCCCTCGTCTTGATAACAACCTTATCCGGAACCACATCTGTTCTATTGCTTGTGTGAGTAATTTTGGAAAATCACAATTTTTTGAGGTGAAATATTATGAAGATAGAAAACTGGAATAAGAATATTGGTGAAGTCGCAAACTGGCTAAACCTAGAAGATAGAGGCGATGAGGGTCAAGCGATTGAATTATCAATTACCCTTGGAAACAATTGTAAAAGCGATGAAGTTAGGTCTACATACTGGACGGCTATTCGGTCTATTGGGAGCGTTTTTGACGATTTCCCAAAAGCGAGAAGAGGTCGAGAGTCTGCATTACCCGACGAAATGGAATCAAATGCTACATCTGTAATGAATGCGGTTTATACTGCCTTTGTTTCACTTACTAACCCACAAATCATTTTGGCTACAATACTACCACACGGACGAACTGGTGGCGCATACAAAGACATGGACGCTATTGCCAAAGAGTATGCGGCAAAAGCATACAAAAATCTAGTGACTGGATATAAGGAAGGTCGTTGGAATGGCGAAATGGATGGAGATATCCCACTGATGACTCCACCTCCGGTCAAAGCCGAAATGGAGGTAAAAGAAGAAGAGTGATTTGAAGGAATTGCTCACCAAGCACCCTTAACGGGGTTCTTCTACGAATGGCAAAGCCAACCATATGGTTGGTACTTTGTTCAACCTCACATATTAGAACTGAAATATAATAATCATGCGAAAAATTACACAAGACGCAATAAAGGCACTATATGAGAAAAGAGACTTCAAGCGAGATAATACAGAAGTCAAAGAAGTAATCAACTATTCTTCTGCGACTAGTTCTATGGTTATGTATTTACACGGTAGCGGTATTGCTAAACTTACCAAAGGTGAGTTATATATTCGTCACGCAGGATGGCAAACTAACACCACTAAAGAACGCTTGAACGGCTTGCCAAATGTTCACATTCATCAAAAGGATTTCACATGGTATCTAAATGATAGAATGTGGGAGAACGGCAACGAATGGACAATAGTTTGAGGACTATAACTGCCTTCCTTACCCTTTCGGGGGTAGGGTTGGCTTTTTTTATTTATATCCGGTAATACTACCAAAGTGTCTTACCATATGGTAGTGGAAACTTTGTGGACAAACTACCTTATACGAATAAAAATAATATCGGTATGTCAAGGATTAATGATATAAAAGAGGATGAAAATGTGAATAAACTGTTTAGCCTGCTATTCGATGAATTTGGTAGCGGGGCTATTAGCACTTTGAGAATGCTATTTGATACTCTAAGTGCATGTGGTGTGGGCTATAATGGCCAATTGGAAAAGAGTGGCCAAATAGGTGTATTAGACCGTAGTAATATGGCTATGATTCAAAGAATACTAAACGACGAAAATTTGAATGTATATGTTAGAGCATGGTTCTATCGTGTAAATATCAATGAAGCAACCAACCTAGATATTGGGCTACTATTAGAGGACAAGGTAGTAATTGAAAAGGAGTGAGTAATAATACTCCCCCGTAATCCCTATATCGCTGTAATGGCGATTATAGGTAGGGTTATATCGCCAAAGTCTCCAACCATATGGTTGTAGTAGCAATTGGCAACATGCGATGGCAATTCATTGTGCATAATTAGAGAATGTTGAACAAGGGCATTGTTTAGGAAGGATGTAGGCTTCGGAATTAAACATTGAGTAGTTGCGTAATGCGTTTTTTATTCGTTTGTTAGCCGCTATAAACAATCATTGACTAACCTTGAGAATAAATGCCCTTTATGCATTTTGCATATTCTAATCTACAACCATATGCTTTGTTTTCCAAAATTTTTATTTCATTAGATTTAAAACACAACGATTTAATGCTCTATTTTGAATATTAAACGATTAATTCAACCATTTTAGAACCGAATATATTATAATCTAAGGCGATTTCCCCACTACTGATAAACTATGTTTCTAAACCTCCCACCACTAGTTTATCGCACCATTCTTAATCACATTAAATTGCCCTTTTTAGTAATAAACAATATACTGCGAAGTAATAATACTAAATTAAACAATTTAAATGGGCGCAATTATAATAAACAAACCAGTTTATTTAAATCTAATAAAATAAAACCTCACGGTTTATTGTTTATGATTTTATTGTGGGAATATAAATCTATAGAAAAAAATGAGCGCGCAAGTGCCAAAAAAATTCCGCCACATTTTTTGAGAAATTTTAGGTGATAATATGACATGGGAGAATATATTGAAAATTAGAACAGAAGCAGGATTACAGGAAACTGTATCTGCTATGATAGACACAATGTATTCTAAATTATTTGATGATGATACTATGACAGAAAATAGAGATATGGATTTTCTTGATACCTTAGTAGATAAAAAGTTAAAACCTGTATTACTCAAAGAAGTTCAAGAGTTAGTTAATCGGTTAGGTGAATAATATGACATGGAAAAATATACTAAAAAAAGATGATGAAAAAGAAGAGTTGCAGATTAAATTAGATGAACTAATAGAAGATTGGGGAAGAGGCAAAATGCAATATGATTTTGAACAAATGGAAACAGGCGGTTTCAATTCAGCAGATGGTTTAAACTTAGACATTACATTTGATAGAAGCCTAGCAGATGATGAAGGAGAATCCGATGATTTAGAACAAGGGGATTTGTTTGATGCTGATTTAGCACATTACAGAATAGAGTTTTCTACCCCAAGTGGGAAAGATATAGCACTTGCAGATTTTACCGCTAATGATGGATATAGTGGAATAATAGAATCAAACATTGATAATTTAACAGTTGAAGAATTGAAAGCGGCCATTCAAGGAATGTATGATGTTTAAGGTGAATAATATGACATGGAAAGAAGAGATAAAGAAAGCACTAAATATTAACCGTTCACTTAGGAATGAATCTTTAGATGTAATAGAGGATGCAATATTAGACTTGGCTAAAAGACCTGAATGTATTAAAAACGCTAAATCTGAGAGTGAGAGACTAAAATCCTATATTGACCCCGAATATATGGCTATGGAAGTTCTTGCTGATGAAATACGCAAAATGCAACAAATGAGAATAGATGATGACGCTCAAAGTAGGGCTGAATTTGAGGGTGATTATTAGGTGGATAATATGACATGGCACGACATATTAAAAGAAAAGAAAAGACTCGATATGATGGGGTCTAATCATAGTGATGATTTGTTAAAACTTAGGGATGAGATTTTCGAAAGTGTAAATAAAAACATGACAGAAGTAGTTAAATATTTTCAACTAGGACTTAAAGAATTTGACGGTAGACAAAAGGCGACTCTTTTGGCAGTAGAATTACATGATGAAATAAGAGATTCCGTTCAAAAAATGATAGACGATTTTGATAAGGATATTAATGAAATTTTAAAAGAAGAATTTGAATTGTATTCTTCCGATGTAGAGGGAGAGGCTAGAGAAGAAGCAGAAGCAGAAAGGAGAATAGCCGAAAGAAGAGAAAGGTCGGCTGATTTTGCTTCAAGAGATGATTAGGTGAATAATATGACATGGAAAGATGTGCTAAAAGCAGAATTAACTAGAGAAGGTCTTATTGAATATTTTTCAAAGTTTGATTACCCCGACGATGATTATATGTTTAGTCAAGACGATGTAGATGTAATGAATAACATTATTGAAAACCCTGATTATACCGTGAGTCAATTACCTAGAGATAAATTAAATAAGTTCCTAAAGGAAAAATCGGATTATGATAATGTTTGGGATTATTTCTATGGAGAACTTTATGATATTGATTTTAGCAAAACTCCGACAGAACCTACGAGTAGTGAGATGTTTCCCGAAAATACATTTAGGTATGGGTATTAGGTGAGTAATATGACATGGAAAGATATTTTAAAATTATCTAATGGTAAAGATTGGGAAGTTTATTTCTTTAGAGACGATGTTCCCGAAAACATACGGAAGGAACTTTTGATGGTTAATGGGTATGGTCAAACCCCTCTAGATATAACTCCTGAATTATTTGATAAATATTACGAGCATGTTGCTAGCGTTCAATTTGATGGAAAGGAAGTTGGCCCCGAATCATTATTTAGATTAACCAATAATGTGGATGAAGAATGGGCTAAAGAATTTGCGGGAGAAAATGATGGTTGGAACATGAAACTAGAAGTTTCTAAACCACTTCGTTCTTCATCGGTTTTAGATATATTTTTTGACAAAGACAATAATCAACATTGGCTAGTTCATGCCAATGGCTTCAAAAAGGTAGTTATGGATTATTCTACCTTTTTAGATAGAAATTCCGAAAAGGAGGATTAAATTATGAGTTGGAAAAAAATAATTAAAGAAGAAGAAGAAGAAGATTTACCGGCAGATGTAAAGAGAGCAAGGGAGAGAATCAAACAAGGATTGCCGTCAAAAGAATATCCTCTTATTCCTCAATTCGAAGATAAGGTAAATAAGAAACGGGAAGTAGGTAGGGTAAGAAACCCGACTATTACTTTTTTGCAGAATAATGCAAAGGATGCTTTAGGAGATTGCATGCCACTAATTGACCGTTTAGATAATGAAACTTTGCTAGATGAAGCGTATGAATTAATAGGCGAACTATACGATAAACTAAAAAATTTGTAGGCGAATAATATGACAAGGTGCAATTATCTCGATAAGTGGTTTGATGCAAAATCAAAGGAAGTAGATAAGAAAGAGTCAAAGTCAAAGAAGTGTTTTGTTACAGGTGGTAAGAAATGAGTTGGGAAGACATCATAAAAAACAGGAAAATTAAAATCCCTAAAAGAAAAAAGGGCGGAGTAGACCCTAGTAGATTTATGATGTCTACCCCTGCTATAAGAGATAATAGCGAAATCAAAAGAGAACAAAACCAGTTAAGGCTTCAAGCCTCTATGACTGATACATATAAAAGAGTAATGGAAAGAGTAATTATCGCACCTTCCGGTGGGATGGACGATATAGATAGAGAAATATGGAATGAATATAGCAAATTCAATAGAGAAGAGAACAGGATAGCAGATTTACATTACCCACGGGATGACGAAAAAAATAGAAGGGAAAGAATAGAAACCTTAAAAGAAACAAACCATGAACAATATCTAGATGATTTAGAGGAAGCAAGAGAAAAATTTGAAGAAACACTTTCACCTCTTGTAGAAAAATATCTAAAGTTGTCAAGAGACTTTAGAGATAACATCGGGCTAAAAGGCGGAAACTTAACAGATGAGTCTCACATTAAAAAATTAAAAACAACGATATATAACGAGTTTAATTCTTATTATGATAATAAACCAATGCGTATGAGTCAAGAAGAATATGAGATACTAAAGCCTCTAGTTAGTAGAGTAAAATTATCAAGCGAGCAAAATGCAAAAATTAAATCGGAGTTAATGAACATGAAAAATACGATAATAAAACAGTTAGAGTCAATTGTTCCTTTCCTTTCAACAAGAGAGGCTAGAAGAGGTATAAAATTAGAATTAAGTCTCTATAACTCAAAAAATGTAAAAAAGGGAGATTCACCCAATAATGATTGGCAGACTGTTCTTAAAAGGCGACCTGTTGAGAAAAGAATTCTAAGCAGAAAGGTAGTTGATTTAGGTATGCCAGTTGCCCTCGCTAGAGAAATAATAAACACATTAGATACTTCCGAAGTAAAAAAATATGGCAGAATGATAGAGGTAATGAAAGATGAGACTATCAAAAAAGCCATTGATATGTATTTAAAAAAGAGACAAGAAGCAGATAGAAAAATGTCTTCTTTGGAAGGAACCACTCACGCTAAGGAAGAATATTTTACAACTACTCCCGAAAATGCAAGAGCCTATTCTAGATATTTTTTGCATTTATTAGAAACACTATGAGATGATACTATGACATGGAAAACAATATTAAAAGATGAAAGAATTGGAACACAATTCAAAGATTATGAAATGGCCATAGATGTTATAGGACAACAGATTATAACATTGAAAAATATAGAGAGAACTATTGCAGAATTTTTTAGTGAAAAAGATTTAGATATGGAAAGGTTAGAAGACCTTGCTAAAAAGCATTATATGTTGGCAGATGCAATAAGAACTGTTTTGGTAACTATAATGGAGAAAGTAGAAGGCAGTTAAAACTATAACATATGGGCATTAACGGATAGATAAGGGGTGAAAACTATGTCATGGAAAAAAGTTCTCAAAACCGAAAAAACCGATGTGGAGAGAGAAGAATTCGAAAAGAAACTTTTTGGTAATCAAAAGAAAATAGCCGAACAAGCCCCCCCAAAAAACAAAATAGATGAAAAAGACTTCAAGGTTTTACAGGCAAAGAAAAAGGGTAGAAGCGTTGCTAGAAGTGTTTTTACTAAGAGGTGATTAAAATGTCGTGGAAGGAACAGTTGAGAAAAGGATATGATGTAGATGCCATCAAGAGATATAATCTTGAGTTCGGAGAAGAAGTAGAGAGAACAGAATTTCTCATAGAGAACGAAGATATAATTTTTAATTTTGTTGAAGATGTAATTCGGTTGAAACGAGACATGGGCTATGAAGAAGCCTTTAATCAGGCCATAGATAATATTCGACCCTCTAGTAAATACGATAAGGATATTCTAGGATATACTAACAACTTACGAGGACAAATACAAGAGCAATCCTTTGAAGAATTTAGAAAAGACCCAATCGCTAGCATGAAAGATGCTTTAGAAGAAACAGTATATTATTTCGGTAGAGAAGGAATTTAAGGTGATTAGAATGTCATGGAGAAATATTCTAAAAGATGAAGAAGAAAAAATGGCAGGTGCTGTTACCACTACATCTTCTCCCGCTATGTTTAATACATCATATTCTAAAAAGAAAAAGAAGAAAAAAGACGACCTTCTAAAAAATGAAAAGAAGAAGGGCAACAAAGACGAAAAGAAGAAAGATGAAATAGACATCAATGGTAATCCTGTAGATGCCCCAAACTATTCTTTCCCTAGTAAATACCAACAATGGAAAACAAATTGCACCAACATTACTGATGGGGATTTGGAAACTAAAAATGTAGGTAATTTGTATAAGTTTCTTAAAATGCACCTAAAGACAGAAGATATTATTCGTGACGGTAGTAGAAACAAAGGAAGGTCGGGTCAAGGTGCGATTGAATTTTTGGATAAGATTGACGAGATAATGGAAGAAAACAGATTCTTGACCAAGGCAGAAGCAAAACTAATTACCGAATTCGCAAATGAATTAGAAAAATATAAAGACACAGGAAAGGATGCAGGAGGAGGTACTGAAGCATTTGACCCTGCTTTCATATTATTTACTGATAAAATAAAAGACCCCGACACAGGTGAAGTAATAGAAGAAAAAGAAGTTCAAGGGCATTATAAGACTGACAATTATGCAGGTGAAGGTAATGGAGTAGACCCTTCTTGGCTAGCGGGGGAAAATCCTCCACACTTGGCATTATTTTCTAAAACAGATACTAAATTTTCCAAGCCAAAAGGACTCATAGAAATTATGAGAGAAGCAGAAGAAGAATTAGAAAGAGATGGCCCTGTGGGTATTAAGTTAGATAATATTCCTCCTAGAACTCCTGCTTCGGAATTGAACAAAATAGAATCCGTAAGAGAATATTTTGACAAGGTTGTAACCAATGAGTCTCTTTGGAATGCAGGTGGTAGACTATTAACAAATAAAGTTAGAAGCGGCCTCAATGCTACTGATTTAACATTAGGAAACCGTGACCAAAACTTAGTTAGGGGCTTAGCGGGAATAGAATCGGGAGAAGACGGAATACTAGTTTATTTTAACAGAATGAGATTAACTTCTACTGCTACTCCGGTTATAGGTCTAGTAGATTTAGCCCTTCAAAGAAAATTTGGGAGTAAAGAAAAGAAAGCACCAAATGGTTTTAGAGCGTGGCAAAATACTAGAAGGGGCGGTTTTGATTATAGAAAAACTGCAAGAGAAAAGTTTGGCGATAGTGTAGATGATAAAAATTCAAAGTATAAGCCTGATACTAAAGTAATTTCTAAATTTTGGCAACAGAATCTTTGGAGGAGATAAATTGGCCATTAGCCGAAAAAGGTGCGGCATGTGCCAACATGAAGACAGGGCAGAATTAGAGCGAATGCTCGACTCCGGAGAAATAACTTGTGATGAATTAGATGAGAAGTATGGTTGGAGAAGTGGAACTGCGGCACAACACCAAAGAAACCACATGGGCGAATATAAAATGAGTTCGAATCCAAAATGCAAATTGTGCGTAGACCCAATGAGAAAACACTATGAACAGGCAATTAGTGAAGGTAGTATTGAAAGTGAGTCTGTTGCAGAAGCATTAGATACTACTAAACAACAAATCCAAAGGCACATGAAACACCATTTAATGCCTATTGTTCAAGAAAGTGCCGCTATGATGATAGCAAGAAAAGAAGTTAATGAAGTTGAATTACTTTCTAACAATGTTTCTAAATTAGATGTTAGGTTGGAGCAAGTGTTCAACGACTTAGGAAATGATTTAGACCCAAAGATGATTGATGCTTTAACAAAACTTGCTAGAGAAATTAGAGAGTCGCTAAAATATCTTATGGAGTTTAAGGGTAAATTGGTTCACAAGAGACAAGATACCATTATTGTTGCCCAAATGCAAATAGTTCAAGAAGTATTAGCACAGAATAATCCGGAGATTTGGTTAGACATCAAACAAAGAATGCAGGAGAAGTTACAATGAGTTGGCTAAATATAATTAAACACCGCCCTAAAGATAAAGAGGGTAATTATATTAGTGTTAAACAAGAACATGCTAATACGATTCGTGAATGGCTAGAAAATAATAAACAAAATAAATATTATGATGCAATTCGATTTACATTTAACCAATGGGAAGAATTAGATTTTCCCGATGGTGATGAATATGACACTTTAAGGCTGTTAGCGAGAGCCGCAGGATATATTTTATACAGGTGATTTATATTGTCGTGGCAAGCAGTTCTAAAGATGCCTAAAGTGCAATCTAATAAAACTATGATAGCCTATAATTTAGTAAATAGGGCGCAATTTCAAAAATATTTACAGCAAGTAAAAGATGCCGTGGCTAGCGGAGACGCAGACACCGAAGGCGGGCTTGAAACAATAAAGAATACTCTTAGACAGGTTGGAACTGGCCAACTTCCTTTAGAAAAATTTGTAGAAACTTGGAAGAATACCGGCCACATGGACTTATCAATGGATGAAATACAAAGAAACTTAACAGAATTAATGGAAAGTTTAACTTTTTTGCCAAAAGTAGAGATAGAAAAGTTGCTTGACCAAGCAGTTCAACTAAAAAATGAAGGAAAACACGATGAAGTTGTTAAAATTTTAGAAAAAATTGACAGATTTGGGTCTTTGGGAGTAAGCACACTAAAGAAAAACAAAAAAATAGCCGCCAAATTGAAATATTTGCGCCTTGATACTCAAAAATCTTACATTTATTTTACTCAAACACCACCTAGCAACGCAGAAATGAAAAAATTAGCAGAAAATCTAGGAGGAAAGTCGAATACTAATGCGGCTAGAGTGGATGGAGATGTAATTCTTCTAAATATCAAAACTCTAACTGATTTTAGGCTCCTTGTGCAACCTAAAACCAAGCGAGACAAGGAAAATAAAGTTGAAATTTTAGATAATGACGATGCGGTAAAAGAAAAAGCAGTTGCTCTACAATTATATAACAAATTTAAGGATAAAAATGGTTTAATGTTAAATATTGACTCTAAAGTTGTGGAAATTGACCCTAAAGTAATAGAAGCAGTAACTTTATCCGCTAAAAATGTCAAATATGAATTAGTAGAACCCTTCGGAGCAAGTTCAATCATAAATTATATGCGAATCATAGATAGAGTTGCAGGAGTAGTTACTAGTTTTAAACCAGTAAGATTTAAAGAAATATTAGAAGATAAATCCCGCATAGTAAAACTACCTAAGTTATTGTTTTTAGAAAAAGGCAGTAAAAAAAGTTTTAATTTTAATCCCTATGCAGAAATAATTATGAAAAATGTATTTCAAAAACAAAATTGGGCTGATGTATTTTTTGACCAAATACGAACACAAGGAAGCCTGTCCGAAAAACAGGCAAAAACGCTTATCGTAGAAGACATTACTAGGACTTTACCCGATACTGGAAAACGAGAAAGCGAAGACTATAATGTTCCTCTTAGAATATTTAGAAGTTCAATAGAGAATATAAATTTACCATTTGATAAATTAAGAAGAAAAGTCTACAAAGTTTTGACCGATAGTGAAAGGGCAGATGCAATAGTAACTGATAAAGTGGAAATAGTAAGAAACGAAACATATCAGTTTCTAAAAAATAGTTATACTGTTAAAGAAGCAGAAGCAATTAAAAAATATTTATTAGAACAAGGATATGAAGAAGATGAAGTTAGAGTAGATTATTTTTTCCGAAGTAGTCCTGCCAAATATGAAGCAGAAGAAAGAGATAATGATGGGAATATTGTTAGGAATCCTGACGGTTCTCCAAAAATAAAAGAGTATGATGGTAAAGATAGAGCCGATAGTGCTAAAATATTTACTTTTGAAGAAGAAGACGACGAAGGGAATGAAGTGAATGATTTTATGCCATTTACTTTTAAAGATGCCAAAGAAAATGAAGGAATACAGGTAGAAACAGGCACTACTGAAATGATAGAAGAAAGAATAAAGGATGAATTAGAAAGGGCTAAAAAACTACTATCCCAAGTAGAAGGGAAACCAAAAGAAAGAAAATTAAGCACAGCCAAACCCAAAGAAGGAGGAAGGGCTAAGGTAATTCAATCCGAGAAAAAACTCAAACAAAAAATAGAAGAGTTAGAAGCAAAATTAAAGGAAGGTCTTAGTGGAGATATAAAAGAATCTACACAAAAACTTAGAAATCAAATAAACTCAAAGGGTAATTTCCCTGCTTTTTTAATAGATTTTGCTAAAGAAAACAATCTAATTGACCATGTAAAAACTTACAATCGAGATAAGGGTGCTTTGGATGTCATTAGTGCTGAAAGGAGTTTAATCTTTTTAGGAGTTATAGCCTCTATAAGAGGGGATGAAGTCAAAAAATCTTACAAAATAATAGACTCAAATATACAGGAAAATCCCGATAAAGCCATGAAAGAAGCAGAAAAGTTAAATGACAATATGGCTTCAATTCTAAATAGAGCAAGAGATGATATCGTCGAAGGCTTCAAACAAACCGTCCAAAAGTTAATAGAAAATCCCGAACAATTTAAAGATACTATGGTAAAGGAAGTATTAGATAAACTATCATCAGCGAGTCCACCAATAATAAGGAGAGTAACAACATGAAAGTCGAATTTGATAAAGAACAACTTAAATTTCTAAGTGAAGCAAATAAAGTCCAAAGAAAGGCTATTCGTGGAAGAATGCTTGCACCATATATAGAACAAATAGAACAGGAAGCCAACGAGAAATTTCCCGATAAACCAAACCAAGAGGCTGAACAAACTACACAAAACTTAGAGGCTAGAAAAAAATACATAAAAGAGGAAACTGATGAACTCAAAAAAGACCTTAACAAACAAATAAGAAATTTGTCCGGAACAGGAACTAGGGCGGTTTTGGAAGGAGGAGTCAAACAAATTAGGTCAGTAATACAGCCACTACTTGATATGAATATAGTCGTAGATGGTGTTTTAGTAGACTATAATGACTTGGTTAAAATTAAACTAAGGGATAGGAGAAATATAGAAATACGAAATAAAGACATTTCTTTACTAGAAAATGAAAGCCTACAGGCCGCAGTAGCGGGGGCTTCACAGAACGATGACTTGAAAATATTAGCCGATAACTATGATTTTATTATAGAAAAATTATCGGAGGATATGGAAGAAAAAGAAGCAGAAATATCAATAGTTGAAAGAAAGTTTCCTGTCAAGAGGTATTTGGGAGTAGCAGATGCATCTAAAAAATCTACTAGAATAGAAATTTATGATTTTTGGAATAGTACCACTAAAAAGTTCGAGCAGTTCAAAGAAGATACTGAAAAATTATTTGAGAAATTAGAAAAATTACAATTTCCCGAAGAGGCTGATGAGGCTCAAGACGCTTTAGAAGATTTACAAAAAATAGACTTAAACAAGTTACAATATGTTGCTTATTTCCCATCTGTAGATAGAGACTTCACAAATAGAAGACAAAAGTTTTGGAACATTATCTTTAACATAATGATAGCAGAAGATTTGTTTGATAAAGAATCATTAGAAGAAAGATATGAAGATGACCCTGTTAGTTTTGCAGATATAAATTCTGAATTAACAGCAGATTTAATGTCTAGTCTTAGCCAAGATGCGGGAGGAGGGCAGACACTATCCGGAGAAAGTCTAGGGCAATATACTGATGAAAACACTACCGAATTTAGTGGTGATGTTTCAAAGTTAAGAGCAGTAGCAGACCCACTGTTAATTTATGAAGATAATACTAATAATAAATTAGTATCAATTACAGAAGAGGCTGAATTAGAATTATTAGATGCTTTACAGGATATACAAGAAAGCCTCTCTAATAGAGAAGGTCTAGAAGGCCAAGAAATAATTTCTTTAAACACTCAATATGATTTACAAAGATGGGCTGATGAGATGGAAGATACTACTGTTTTAGATGAGGACTACAAGGCTAAATTTGCCCTACCTATATCAGTAATGACTAATTCGAACTTTGCTGAATCTTATCCTAAAGGTGAGAGTTTTGAAGCACTTAATGGTGAAAAAATAAGTTTAGATAATTTAGATATGATTAAAGATTTCTTTGAAGATTTGTATAGGCTATTGACAGCAGACCAATTTAGAGCAGAAGTCCAAATTAGAAGTTCTACAGGATTGAGGGGTTCAATGATGGATAGTAGAGATAAAAAAAGATTAGGAGTCGCACCTAAAACAGAATTCCCTGTTCCTCTACAAAGAGGTGGAGAACTTAGAGAGGTAATGGAAGAAGTTTCCGATGCGCTAAAAAAGATGATGAAATCAGCAGTAGAATATTTCTTCAATCCTATTTATGCAGGTTATTTACCGATTTCCGTTCCTACCTTTGGAAGAAGTTTAGGTACACAAGTTTTCCAATTACTCAGTGTAGATTTAGGAGTGGAGACTGTCTTATCTAGTTCCATAGAAATGGCATTTGAGGGAAGTTTAAATGAGGCTAGCAACGATGATTTACGAAGCATAGCCGACTTTTTAGAAAATATGTTTGATTCGGGAGTTACAATTGGGGCAGATTTGATAGATGAAGGCGTGGAAGCGGCTGATGGATTAACTAGAATATTCGGAAAGGAAGAAGAAAATGATAATTATTGTGCCGCTATAATTTACCATTTTGCTAAAGATGCATTTGATGAAGAAAAACTAGAAAAGTTCGGAAAAAGAAAGTTTGCACGAAAGACAATCAAAGAAAGGTATGATGCGTTTTATGAACAGCACAATAAAAAACAAGGATTCCCAATATTTGCCTTGCCTACATGGTTAGACCGAAATCAAGGAGCATTAACGCAGGATTCTACCAAAAGAAAACAATACAATAGACTCAAAGATTTATTTGAAAATGTCCAAATAGACTTGCCAGTTCTATTGCATAAGATGCTGAAGGCTCACGATATTATTAGAAAGCAATTAGGAAAAGAGGTTGTTCATGGCCGAAGAATACTCAATACTCACGGAATAAATAAAGTAATTAATAAAATGCAAGTAGAGCAACAGATTGATTTGAGCGTTTATGAAGTAGAAAAGATAGTTACGGGTGACGATTCTCACAACAATATAGCAAAAGAATATGGAATAAGTGCAGACCAAGTATATCTTATTAAGGCAGAATTTAGGTGATAATTATGACAGAAATATTAAACAAAGCAAAATATAAGATACCTAGTGAAACAGCAGATAAAGCATTTGCTTTGATGAATTTGGGTGACGAGTTTAGATTAGATTATAGCGAGTATAGAGAATTCTATGAAAACTTGCTTAAAAAATTAGAAACTCAAGGAACCAAAAACGCCCTTACTAGGGATTTTAGAAACATGGGAGAAAAAATGTCTAGGAAAATTAGCATGAGTATGAAAGGAGCCGCTACTAGAGCAGGATATAGGCAACTCCAAGATGGAAGTTTTAATAAAACATTAGGTAAGTCTTGGCAAGATATTCTAAAGAAAAAGAAAAAGAAATCAGGATATACTGCGCCTAAAGGAGTATATACTCAACCGAAACTAAGGGAAAGAATACACGCAACTTTACTTAATCAAAATACTCATGGAACTGCCGCAGGTCAGTGGTCTGCCCGTAAATCTCAAGAACTAAATAGAAGATATCAAAAGGCAGGTGGCGGTTTTGTCAATAAAAAGTAATTGGTGGAATATTCTTAAAGGTTTAACCGATAAGCAAAAAGATATGGATGAATGGAATAAAGAAAATTGGCAACCTCTTGGTGATGGAAAAAATGATAGGTATGCCCCTAAAGCAGTAGCAGATGCACTTACTGATAACCAAAAGGCATATGAAAATCGCAAGAAAAGCGAAGGAAAGAAAAAGGGAAAACAGCATGTTCCTAGAGGAAAGACTGCTAAAAAGGTATATCGTAGAGTAGAAGGTAGATGATATGTCTTGGTTCAAAGTAATCAAACAGACAGCAATAGTTGGCAGAATGGCCGCTAATGCTAATCTTTGGTTACAAAGAAAAGGAACTAAACAAAATATAGGTAATGTCTTTACATCTAAACCACAGAATCTTTCTTCAGTACCAATACAAGTTCCACAGGAAAAATTTGAAGAGTATTATAGTTTTCTTGCTGAATTTTATGCTGATGGTAGATGGCTTGAATTATCACAGGGTAGTCTACAACAAGGAATCAACAACGGAATAGTTGAAAATGTTTTGAAGGATTTTGAAAGGGGGAAATATACACAGCGTAGAAAATACTCCGATAAATTAGATGAAGGAACAGAAGCCATGTTTCAAAAAACAATAAAGATGATGAAATTAACTGGCGAGTTGTTAATTACTGGCAATAGAAGAAGGATTAGAGAAGGCAGAAACATGCTTAGATACGCCAAAGATTTAGAAGAATCCTTTGATATGGGGAGGTGAATATTTTGTGGAAAAATATTCTAAAGTCTCCATATAGATTAAAAAATCCTAATTTTGATGAAAGAGAAACTGGTAGTTATTGGCAAGAAGGACTACCAAAGTTTGATGAAAAAATAGTGGAAACTATTTATCAAGGAAATCAAGAAGGTGGTTCAAGCGAATATTGGTCTACAAATATATATGAGTCTATGCCTTATGCTTTATTCGGTAGCACAGGTGGAGATTTTAGAATAACAGGTAAGCCCATAATAAATGTCGCAAAATTAACAGAAGATGAAGTAGAATTATTTTATGATTTTAATGATACTACGATGATGACAGGAAGGCAACATATAATGCTTGGAGGAACTGGGTCTGAAAATAAAGTTGATTTTGAAGTTATGCCTACTAATGAATTTAATAAATATTATACTATATTCAAAAGCAATCTTATCGCTGCCGATGTTTTAACTACTGCATCTGCTAAAGCAGTAGCAACAGCAACCAATATTGATAGTTTGTTTGGATATAAAATATTTAATATAACTAAAGATGAACTAGAACAAGGTCTTGATACTTTCCCTAAGTTATTTAATAATCTAAGCACTAGCGAACAAATATCAAAAAATGATATGGATATGTTCATAGGTAATGCAGTTGGTGTATCAATGAAACGACCTAAAGAATTATTTTTATTGTTATTGCAGTTAAGGCTATTAGAAATTAAATACGGTATAGGTGGTTAAATGAAAAAGAAAAACAAAGAGGATGAAAGCATGACATGGAAAGATATACTGAAGGCACCGCCTTTAACGCCCGAAGAAGAAAAACAAGTTCAAGACTTAATGCGATTTAGAAACATGATGCGTGAAAAAGCCGAAAAAATAGTTAGAAGAAAAACAGGTAAAGGGGCAAGGCAAAGGTCTTCCGTTGGAAGAATGGTTAAGCAAGATATAAAAGCAAAAATACTTGCCGAAATTAAAAAAGAAGGCGGGGCATTAGGTATGAAAAATCTAAAACAGTTTGGTGAAGAGGCAGAAATAAAACGAGCCTTAGCCGAATTAGAAAAAGACGGTAAAGTATTCATGCACAAAGACGGAGATATTTATACTCATAACCCGAAGTGATAGCATGAGTTGGATGGATATTCTCAAGAAAAGAAAGTGGCAAGGCACACTTTCTAGTAAGAAAAAGGCTATGCTTGAGAGGAGTCCAAAAATAAAAATAGATATTCCTAAACTAAGTTATCCAAAAGAAGAGACAGAAATACCCGCCATATTAAAAATAATTAAAGAGAAAAAACTAAATCCAAAACAAATGGAAGATGCAGACCTTAAGCCGCAAAAAGAGATGTTTGATATTGTCGGTGCAGATAAAGAAGACTATGAAGATTTAATTAAAGATATTAATTATTATGCCATGTCATTAAAAATGAAATACCAAAGACCAAGACCCCATCAAATAAGTAATAAAATTAAATCCACTAAAACAACTACAGACGATACTCCTGCTTTTCCTAGTGGTCACTCAATGGCCGCACATGGTTTAGAAAGAGTGTTAGGTAAAAAATACCCAAATAAGAAGAAAGAGTTAAAACAAATGGCTGATAGAATATCACTATCTAGAATTCAAATGGGTAGCCACTACCCTAGCGATATAGAAGCAGGAAAGAAATTAGGATATCTAATAGGTGATGCGTATGAGTGATTGGATGGATATTCTCAAAAAGAAAAAGAAACCCAAAAGTCCTAGAAAACGGGCATTGGAAAGAGCAAGAAAAAAAGGTCTTTCCGGATTGAATGACGCACAGGCACTAAGAGATGATAAAAGCAAGTCTCATCATGTAATGGCTTGGGATGCCAAAAGTAAGAAAGCAAAATACATGAAATTCGGACAGAAAGGTGTCAAAACAAATCAAACTAAAGGGCAAAGAGAAGCCTTCAAATCTCGTCATGCTGAAAATATCAAGCGTGGGAAAATGTCTGCGGCTTATTGGGCTAATAAAGAAAAATGGAGTCCTAAGAAAACCAAAGAAAAGAAAAACAAAAAGTGGCGTAAAGGTAGTTGAAATGTCTTGGTGGAACATATTAAAGAGGATAGAGATTCTACCCGAAGAGAAACTCTTAGACCTAGATGAATTCATAAAGGCAGAAGATAAAGGATATCCTTCTATTATTCATCCTCTTAATATTGTTGCAGATTTCGATGACGATACTGGAAAACTAAAAGGATATACTTCATTCAAGGAATTCGATAAGTTTTATTTTGTAGGAAACAGTTTTTCATTTGTCAAAGGTTCTTATGGTAAGGTTCTCAAATATAGGGATTCCAAACTAGGCTCGGATAAAGCACAAGTGACTTTATTAAATCCATTAAAAGGAACAGATAATCAAAGACTATTTGACATGGTAGAAAAAAGAGGAGGGTTAAGAATAGAAGAGTATTCTCAAGTAGATGATATAATGCCCGAGGATATGTATAACCAAATGAAGGTTTTGCCTATGTTTAGATATCGCCCCTACAAAGAGGACTAGGTGAAATATCATGGAATTAGAAGGATTTAATTTCGAACATCGAATGGATATGGAGTTATCTAAAAATTCTTTTCCATATTTCTTTCAAAATGTTCTTGGGTTTGACTTTCCTTCATATATTCAAGAGTGGCATGAACTTATGGAAACTACTCAAAGAACTGTAATTATTTGTAGTCGTGACCATGGGAAATCAGTATTCATGCATGCTTGGGTAGTATGGAAATTAATTTTTGAAGAGCCTCCTTATCAAATGCTATATATTTCTTCTAACCAAAAACAGACTTTAGTTCACATGAGAGATATTGACAAAATGTTTACTCACCCTATGCTTAAAAAATACAAACCCGCTAGGGGTTGGGCTATTGGAAACATTACATTGACTAACGGTAATCAAATCTTAGAGCGTTCCGTCGGTTCACAGATTCGTGGACTTCATCCTCAAGAGATTATTATTGACGACCCTTTGAAGGAATTTAGTATGACTGGTATTCAAAAAGTCACAGATTGGTTTTATGGTGACATGATACCAACACTTCACCATACTGCTTCTTTAAGAGTTATTGGAACTCCATTTAGTTACACAGATATTTACCAACAACTTGCTGAAAATCCTGCTTATACTGTCAATACTTATCCTTGTCTTAATGCTCTAAATGAACCGCTTTGGCCTGAAAGATGGAACTATGAAGCATTAATGGCTCGTAAAGCGGAAGTAGGTTCTATGATGTTCACAAGAGAATATATGTGTGTTCCTATATCTACAGGAACTTCTCTATTTAATCCCGAACATTTAGATAATGCCAAAAATAAAGATTTAGTTTTGAAGCCATTAAAGCGTGAAGCCTACAAATATTTTGTGGGTGTAGACCCTGCTATTTCTACTGATGGTGACTACAATGTAATTACTGTAATAGAAATGGATGAAGAAGAAAATAAATCAGTAGTGTATGTTGATAGGTCTAAAAATGTAGAGTTTAGAGAGAACATACAGAAAGTAAAACTGATAGGGCAATTGTTTAGACCGGAAGCAATACTGTTTGAAACAAATACATTCGCTAAATCGTTTACGCAAGAGTTGCGACAAGTCGCTGATTTAAATATTCATGATTTTAATACTACTAGAAGAAAGAAACAAGAAATAATTTTAAATTTACAGATGACTTTGGAGAACGGTAAGATGAACTTTCCTTATGGGAATGAAGAAAGCAGAAGAGTTACTAGTGTTTTATTAGAGGAATTATCAATGTTTGCCATTACAGAAAGGGGTAAATTTGAGGGTGTCGGAGCGCATGATGACATGGTTATGAGCCTAGCATTAGCGAATGCGGCAACTTATCAAGCAACTGATAGTTTTATTTTATTAGATGATATGGGTATATTTGAGGATTCCAAGCCACAAGTTAGAAAAGGCAGAATAAATCCGATGGGGCTGAACTTCTAAGGTGATTATATGACAGAACAAGCAGAAAAGTATCGTCAAGCGGCTGAACAAATGGAAAGGTTAGCCGAGTTAGATGAAGAGGAAGAAGAAGTCATGGATGAAGCCGAAAGACAACTAGGGGTAGAACTGAAAAGTATATTTTCCAATCAAGGGGTTTTATCGGAGCATGAAGAAATAGTTAAACTATCTACTCACTATAATATAAACGCTAGTGAGGCTAGAAAACAACTAGATACATTCCCCGATGAATATATTATTCAAGAACAAAGTGTTCCCGATTTGGTTAAAAAAATGAGAAAGGCTAGGAGAAAACTAAAGGGAGAACATAGAGAAAAAATGACTAAGGCCATTGACACAATGATAGATGCTTATGCTGATTATTTACAAAAGTGCATAGGCTCTATTACATGGTTATCGGATTATACTATACCTTTATCTAAAATGAGATACAATGAAAAAGACCTATACAAATTAAATAAAATGAAGAGTGCTGAACTAAGAAGAGAAACTATTGATTCTCTATGTAAGTTTTGGGAAGCAGAACAGAATCAAAAAGGAATGGCTTATGGGCAAGATTATTCTGAATTGCACAAAGAAATGGTAAGTGCAAAAAAAGAATTTAGAAAGACCATAAATAAAATAACTGACCAATCAATTAACAAAACTAAGAAAGAAATGCAAGAAGATTTTATAGTGAAGGCGGTCTGTGAAAATCAAGGAATAACAGCAAAAGAAATACATGAAAGAATGCCAACATCACTTTTCAAAATAAGTAGCCCTAACTCAATATCCAAAGCAATCAAAAAATTAGATATTACTTCCTATAGAGGGTCATACTATAAGATGCCTTCAATGATTAAGAAGAATATTTGGGCTTATACTGCGGCTTTTATTGACTCGGATGGATTTATTACTTTAGACAGGAACATGAATCCTAGAGTGGGTCTTGTTGCTACGGGTGAAAGAGGAAAGGCATTCATGCAGGAAATGCACAAATCAATAGGTTTTGGTAAAATGCATCTAGACCAAAAGTCACCACAAAATACTAGGCTCATAAATCGTTTAAATTTTTATTCTCAAGGTGATGTTAAACAATTGCTGACAAAGTGTCTTCCGCATTTTAGACTAAAAAAGGGTAATGCTAAACTACTCCTAGAACTTATACGAATGAAGAAGTCATATAAGAAGGCTGATTGGTATAAGGGAAGATGTGATGAGATTTTCAAACTAATGAAGTGGGAGAATCATAAAGACCATGTTGGGTATGATTGGCTAAAAGAAGGAATATATCTAGATGATATACAGAAATACAAGAACAATTGTAAGATGTCTATAATGGACGATTTAGAAAATATCGGAGGAATAATTGCTTGAACATGAAGGAATGGTTGGTTTGGAAAAAATCAACCGAACTATCCTTCTCCGCCTGTTGCTATATTGCAGATAAAGCCTACCCATTTGGTTTATGTAAAGAATGCTGGATTAAAGAAGGAAAACCTATTGCGTCGAAGGTTCTATAACCGATGTGTTTTGTGGAAATTTTAGGGGTGTAGTCTATGGTAGAGGAAAAAAGAAGATTTAAACTAACTAATCTATTTAGAAGACAGACTCCCAAACCTGCTGATAGAACCGTATATAATATGGGAATACAAGAAAGACAGCAACATCACATGATTACCGGCCCGATTATTTACAATTTGGTTAATCAGTCTGTAATAGCGAGAACCTGTATCACTCAATTAAAACAAGAGGTTTTTCGAAGAGGATATGTTTGGGAAAAGGCATACGAAGCAAGATGTAATAACTGCGGAAAAGAACACAGTAGGCCAGTTAATGAGTGTCTAAGGTGCAATTCTACTGATTTAAAAAAGCCGGATATAAAACAATTAGAGTACGCTGAAAAGTTTATCGAAGGATATGTAAATAAATCCGAGCAGTTATTTATTGATGTTTTACAAGAACTAGAAGATGATTTGAATATAATGGATGATGCCTATATCGTTCTAGTAAAAGAATATTTTATTGATGGTAATGGTAAAATAAGAATGCACAGGATAAAAGAAGTTTATCGTGGCGACCCTGTTACTATGTTTATTTATGCTGATGAATTGGGGCAAAGGGGAACTAAGGGTTTTACTTGTGTCAATCATAGAGATAAAATAACTACCGACGCTCATGAAATTTGCGACCAATGTGGAGGAAATATGTTCCCCGTTCATTATGTGAATAGGGCAAATGGCAAAGACCAACATTTCTTGAAAGGAGAGGTTTTGCATTTTAGCAAGTATAGTCCTTCTAGATTGTATGGAATGTCGCCTATTGTAACTCTATTTAATAATATTATGACATTGATTGCTATGGAAAATTATGTCAATTCATCTTATACTAAGAGCCGTATGCCAAGAGGTTTATTGGCTGTTCAAACTAGAAACATGGATTCAATGCGTTCTTTTTGGAGGTCAGTAAAAGAAAAAATGGAAACAGACCCTCACTTTATTCCTGTTATGGGTATAGAATCAGAAAGCGGGAAAGGGGCTGTTGAGTGGATTAAATTCATGGACAGCCTAAAAGAAATGGACTATGTTTCTGTTAAGGATGATTTGAGAGACAGAATATCAGCGTTCTACGGAGTCAGTAAAGTCTTCATGGCTGATAATACCACAAGTGGCGGATTAAACAATGAAGGCATGCAGATTCTTGTAACGAATAGAGCAGTCCAAAAAGCACAAACTGTCTATAATAACTATGTCTTCCCATTCCTTGTAAAGCAATTCGGAATTACTGATTGGAATTTAAAACTACCACCAAGCGAAGAAGAAGATGAAATAGCAGTAATAAGAAAGAGAGAATTAGAAGTGAATGTAGCAGGTTCGATAAAGAATTTAGGATTTGAAGTTGATATGGATGAAGATGGAAACTTTACTTTTTCTAAACCGGAACCTAAAGAACCGGAAGGAGGAGAACAAAAAGAAGATGGTGCATTTGAAGTAGACCCATATGCAGGAACTAACATAGATGCTTCTCAAATGGGGCAAATGCAAGAGCAACAGTTAAGTAAGCCACAAGAGAACCCACCAACAACAAGGAATAAACCTTCTATGAATAGAGGCCCCGATAAAAGATTAACAGGATTACCAGTAGATGCAGGAAATCAAAACAATGACAAAAGAACAGAAAGAAGAGTTGGTTAATATGACAGAAGATAGTAGGCAAAAAGAAATTAGACTAAAGAAAGAATTAGCACAAGTAAGAGCATTAAATGCTAATAAGAACGCTAAACTAAAACCAAGTAGGGATTTTACAGTAGGAGTACCTGCTGATACAACGGTAAAAAAGAAACTACATTCAGCAGATGTTCCGGATGTAATTACATTACCGCCAAAACGAAAGAACCGAAGAGAGAATATTCCATTTTGAGGCGATACTATGTTTTTACAGTTGTCTAAAAATAAATCTTTACTATATGTTTTGAGCAAAGTAGAGTTAGATGACGAGACTAGCAAACTAGTAGAACAACAGGCTTCGGCTAGTGAGATTAAAAAATCACTTGAAAAAAATATTAATTCAAACAATATGATAGAATATAGAAAATACATTCAAAAGGCCAAAGATGAAGCAGGTTCGGCTAGGGCTAGCGAGGAAGAGGATTATGTTGCTCCAAAAACAGAATTACAGCGTGAAGGGAGGCTATCAGCAGATAAAAATATCGAAAGCGGTGTAGAAAGAGACAGGCTTATTGGAGAAAGAAAGATAAAATTTGCTGTAAAAGAAATATCTGTTTTATTTGATTCCCTTGACGATGTGGAAGAACTATTGGATAGTGTTACTTTAAAACTGAAAGATGGTAATTTAGAGATAGAAGGAACTGGATGGAGAAAAATATACCGAAGGTTCGGAACAAATCCAAAAAAAGCAGAACAGATAATTAACAAATTGAAAGCGTTAAAGGGGCAACCTACACTCTTATCAAAAAAATTCAAGGATATACTTCAAAGAGGAAAATTATTTTACGGTGACGGAAAGGATGACTTTTTCGATATTAGTGAATTAGAGAAAAGGGCTAGGACTTTAGCGTTAAAGGAATTTAATGTAGATGGAACTACCTTTACTGGTGTAGATGTTCTTCTATATTGTTTTTCTAGCGTTGAAGGATATGAACCACTTAGTGTCATAAACAGACCTAGACGAAAGGATGAATTAATGGTAGGCATGGACGCTCTACAAGGAAAATTAGGGGATGTAGAATCAATAAAAAGAAGGTATATGCCTAAATTTAGAAAGGCTATGAGAGATTTAGCAAAAATAGAAACAGAAAAAAATCTGTTAAAAGACCGCCTTGCTGAATTAAAAGAGATGGAAAATGACGAAGATAAAATAATAGCAAACAAAGTAAGAAGGCTTCGGCAAGGTATTAATGAATTGATTAATACTGAGAGAAAAAAAGTAAAGGGAGATAAGGATGTTAAATTACAATCGTTAATGGCTAAAGTTAAAGATATAACTGAAAATAAAGATAAGTATATTCAGCAAGCAAAATTAGATTTTTCTGAAAAAATAGAGGAAGAGGAGTCTAAATTAAATGAACTTATTGATAAGGCTAATTTTGTAGCAGAAGCGAAACCTTCACTAGAAAGACTACAAAAGGTAGCCGCAAAATTAGCACCGGAAATTGCTGTGTCTAAAGATGTGAAAAGACAAATAAGTAAAGTTCTTTTAACAGGAATAAGAACAGTAAATGATTTAAAAGAATTGCTTAAACAATTTGATGAAATAGAGGATAAATTTAAAACCGGATTAAAAGACTACATAGAAAGCGAAACTATTGAACTTTCTTCGGGATTCGGTTCCATTAGTATGGATAAGACTTCAGAAATATCTTCATTAGCCATTAGATTTTTTGGCAGGGTAAAAGAATTAGAGCAAAAATTAAATATTGTAGACGGAATGTTGGAGTGATAAATATGACATGGGATTATTATGATGATGGAAGAGAGATAATATTCAAAGAAGAGAAAACAAAAAGCCCAAAAAAGATATTAGACTCTTTGGATGTTAAGGGTAAAAAAAGACTAAAGAAAACATTACAGGCGGCTGAACCAACAGAATTTTTTGGTCAAGACTTTACTAAGTTGGGGGATTTAATTTCTTCTCTAAAAGAATTAGATTTAATGAAATCCGATAAGAAACTTAATAAAAAAATGAAATCTATGGATGAACGGAACATTGATATTGTAGCCACGGCTACCAAACTTCGTAAGGAGTACGAATTATTGTATCGTCAGTTACGAGACTTAGTATATCCTAGTGGTAAAAAAGAACGGGAGAAGATAGAATGACCGAAGAACGAACAATAAATGAAGAAATGCTTGAAATTGTAAAAGCCCTAACAGCAAAGGTAGAGGCACTCGAAAAGACAATTTATGCTAAAGATAGCCTACTTATGAAGGCAGGATATGTTGTTACTGATAGTCCAACTCCTGTTATGACAAGCACCATAGGAGGAGAAAATTCTATGGAAAATATTTCTAATATGGATTGGAGTGATATTCACAAAATGGTAGAAAAGGCAGGTGGACAATAATGCCCGAAAGAGTGACAGCAGAAGAAAGAAAAATAAGCATGGCTATAGAAAAGGCTAGAAACGCTAAAGAGATATTATACCAATCTTTAATGGATAATAATAGAAGCGAGTTAGAAGATGAATCCGAGGCAGTAAAAGTAAAAAGGCCAAAAGCAGAAAATGTAAATCTAGAAATGAAACCACAAGGAACACACTCCGGATTTGGTTTAGGTAGTCATGCTACTGCGGGTGACAGTTTAAAAAAAAGTAAATTAGACGACTAATTATTTTAGGCAGGGAGTCATTTTGAAACTAGACTCTATCGAGAAGGACAAACAACCTTCGGTAGAAATACTTAGATTGTTTGAAAAATCTAGAGTCGCCTATTTATCAGCAAAAGAAGACCCAAAAGAATACAGAAGTAGATGGCAAAATGCTGTAGATATGATTATAGAATCATATGAAAAATTAAATGCAGTAGGAAAAGAACTTAAGAGATTTATTGAAGAAGAAGATTTAAAAGATAAAGACACAAAGAATCCTGAAAGTCTAAAGGCACAGAAACTCTTTGAAGATATTAAACTTTTAAGATATACTTCTAAAATTGTAATTGACCCATTTGCTGATATGTTCAAAGGTAATGTTCTTGAAGAATTATTGAGTAATCCGGAGACTATGGTTAAATTTGTGCATTATGCACTAAGAAACGATAATAAAGCACTTTCAAAGGATGTATTAGCAATAAAAGACATGCAAAGTGACACAATAACGGAGGGTCTTGATGGACTTGACCTAGAGGCAGACGACATAGGGCTGTATATTATCGAACACTATGGAGACGGCAAGGATTCTAGGGAAGTCGAAGGAAAGGTAAAGGCCGCTATGGATATTTTAGAAACGATTTTCTTTTCTAGGAATGATGAAGAAGATTGGGAAGAGTTAGTAGAGATTGAAAAGAACGAAGACGGAGAAAAAGAAGAAAAATCCCTCTCACACTTTATTGTACCTAACAAACCAATGTATAGGATTTTTGAAATAGAAGACATTGAGCAACTAAAGGGATTTAGTGGCGATTGGTTTGTTCAAGAAAAATACGATGGTATGAGAATACAATTGCATAAGTTAGATGGCAAGGTTACTATTTATTCTTACAATGAGAAAAATATCACAGATAAATGTTCTGCTCAAGTCCAAGAATTAAATAAGAAAGAATATGGGGATTGTATTCTAGATGGGGAACTAATATTATTTGATGGTAATGAAGCATTACACAGGGCAGATACTATCGCCCATGTATTCAAAAATAAATATAAAGATGCTAAATTAAGATGTCATGTTTTTGATATTATGAGGCACGAATCACAGACTTTGGCCGAAGAAGAATTATCTAATAGAATGACCATTCTTTTCAATAATTATTCTGCTAAAAGTGGCGAAGCGATTGCTTATCCTTCTAAGAAAGATACTAGACAGGCAGATAACTTAGAAGACTTAGAAAAATATTCTAAAGAAATGATGGAAATACCAACAGCAGAAGGAGTTGTAATAAAAGACGCTACTTCAACATATTATATTGGAACTAAAAAGAATCCTAAATGGATAAAATGGAAAAACTTTGTAGACTTGGATGTTATAGTTTTAGATAAAAATAAAACCAAAAGTAATTTATTTTCATATTCTGTAGGAGTGGGGCCGGTTTTACAGGATATCGAAGGATTAGTAGAAATAAAAGGTCAAAATTATATGAATGTAGGTAAAGCACTCAATACTAAAATTAATGTTGATGTTGGCGATATCATTAGAGTAAAGGTAGATGAAGTCAAGAAAAAGGGAGAAAGTTATAGTTTGTTTTCTGCCAAAGTAATAGAAGTTCCCGAAGTAGAATATCCGGATAAACCAATTACTCTAGAGATACTTTCTCAAGATACTAAGAAATCACTTAACTATGATGTTGTCGCTTTAGAAAAGGGAATTAAAGTTACAGACTATATTCACGGTGAGACAACTATTATAGCAAAATACGACACTAGTGGCTTTGTATTATATGGTTTTGAAGAGAATAATTTGATGTCTAAGAATGCTTTGGCTGATTTAGATATGTGGAAGAATCAAGCAGAAGAAGTTATGAAAAGTAAAAATAATGATTTGGCATTAATTTTATATCATTATCTAAAACCAAAACCTAGAACCATAAAAGAAACTCATGAGTTTCTAAATCAAAAACATCCTGCTATTTATGAAGATACTTTACAAGGAAAAGAAACGAACCTTGCTGATTTTGTTCCCCAAAGAGACGGATTAGAAAAAGAGGGAAATAAATTCCTAGTAGACCCTAGCAAAGTTCTACAGGAAGATACTATCGCTAAATCTGTCATGGGGGCATTAATGGAATTAGCAAATAAAGGTGGAAAACCAATGCGTAATGTTCCAATAACTATTGAAAGACAAAAGGAAACACCTATGGTATCTATGTCTTATGATTCTACTGATGAAGATAAATGTTGTAATGATTTAAAACAAAAATATCTACAAGGAGTCAATGAAGGTTTAGATTCATTAAAAGGAACAAATCTTAGGGATGACCCTTCCGCTAGACAGGTTATTGATGATTATGAGCGACTAAATGGAGTCACTCTTACAACTGTAGAAGAGTTAAGGCAGTTAGCAGAAATAACAGTAGCCAATACTGAATGTGAAGAATTAGTAAGGCAAATTGAATCTATACCAAAGGCAAGAGAAATGTTAGAAGAATATGATAGATGTAAAATGGGTTTCGGTTCAGATTTTACAGACAAGTATGCTATGTTAAAAGCCTATAAAACTCCTAAAGAATATAGAACAGGTAAATTCAAAATATACGATAGAGAAGATGGTAATGTTTCTTTTGGAATATTAGTAGAAAATGAGTCTATGTTTTGGACTATTCAACTAGATAATGAAGAAGAGTTGTTTGATTTGTTCGGTGCGGCAGGAAAATATCCTGCTGAAGTTTCTAAAAGTTTAGAACAAGGAAAGGTAATTGATTCGGGAGATATTGAGTTAGGAGTCCAAAGAGACGGATATCATGAATATTTCTTAAAAGGAAACAAATTCGAAACTAAACTACATATTCGTTATTTACCTGTTCAAGAGAAAAAGATGTGGTTGGCTTGGACTGGATATAAACAAGAACCTGCTGATACTGAAGGTGATGAAGGTATTTGGAATATTTATGAAGATAAATTTGCTAAAACACCCTTGCCTGAATAAAAAAACAGTGTGTTCTTTATATAGTCGTTCTATTAATTAGTTTTTGAGAGGAATGTCGTCTGCGGTATTGGCAAACAAAACAACAGACTTTAGGATTCTCAAAAGCAACGATTTAATGATTGGAGGATATGCAAGCATAGAAATCGTTGATAAGCAAAATGATTTAATCACACTCAAAGCACTTAATGAGGCAGTAAAAAAATATATGGAGAATCCCAAGTTTAGAAATGTAATGACAAATCATTCAAATGTTCAAGTGGGAGAAGTAGTAGAATCATATAGAGATACAACAGGGAGATTATGGAAAACAGAAGTGGACGATGTTGGGTTCTTTGTAGTAATTAAGTTAAGAGATGATATAGAAAAAGCCAAAGAAATTAATAGAGGCATAAGGAAAGGTTCGTTGAGGTCATTTAGTATTGGAGGACAGGCTTTAGAAAAAGTGAAAAAGAGTCACAAAGAACTAGGCGACTACAACGAAATAAGTAAATTAGAATTACATGAGGTAACAATTTGTGAAAAGGGAATAAATCCAGAAGCACGATTTGATATTTTAAAACAAGACAAAAAAACAAAAACAAAAACAAAGGTGAAAAGTATGACACGAATAGAGAAAGCATTGGAAGAATTAGACGCTTTGATGGCAGAAGTCAATTCTCTCCGTAAGGAAGAAATGGCAGATGGTGAAAAGATGGATGAGACGGATGAAAAGATGAACGAAAAAATGATGGGCGAGAAAATGGAAGACGATGATAAAGAATCTGCCATGCCTCTAGACCAAGAAAAGGGAGACTATGAGAAACTCATGGAAGAAAGAAAAGCCCTTTTATCCACTCTTGATGGAGCAGGTGTAGAAATTGGCGAACCCGCAGATAGAATTGTTATTGACAATGGAAAGCCAAAAGCAAGTGATTTACCAGTTGTTAAAGCATTTAGCAATACTGAACTAGAAACACTTGATTTGACTGTTGGAAACATTGAGAAAGCATATGAGGCTTTCCGACAAGAACAACTAGAAAAGTTGGCTTACAGCAATCTAGAAAAGTCTTTTGCACAAAGATTTGCTAGAGAAACAGCAAATAGAGAAACAGTAATAGAAAAGGCAAACTATGATGCTCAAGCAGAAATTGCTTCCCTAAAAGATGAATTTGTTTCCCTAAGAAAGTCTTTGACAACAGAAAAAGAAACAATACTAAAGGCACAAGAAGAAGCACAAATTAAACTCCCAAGTATGGAAGAACTGGCTGAAATGGATTGGTCGGACATTCATAAAATGGCCGGAGGACTCATTTGAGGTGATTTACTATGACAGGATATATTAACACAATAGCAGATTTAGAAGCAAGCACATACGGACTAAACACAATGGGTTCAATCGGAAATGAACTATTAAAGGCTCAAGGTGGCATTAGTGGTATTCATACCGCATATAACCACGGACATGCAACTTCCGCACCAAGCGGAATAAATGCAAATCTATACAATATTATGTATGGGCAAAAAGTTTGGTCAATGCTAAACAGGGAATGTAATGCACTTTCAGTTATTTCAAAGAGGCCATATACATCAAGTGGTTGGAGAGTTTTGGCAAAGAGAGCCGGTGGTGGAAGCGGAAACTTCCTATCAATTACCGGAAATGCTACACTAGCAGATTCACTATATGGTGCAGATACTCTAAGAGCAGACCGAATTGGTGGTGTTCCGGAAAATGCAAGTCTAGATAGTCAAGCAGATGGTTTAATGTCAATTGCTCCTGAATATGATTTGCTAAATACTAGCCCTAAAATTATTGCTCATCAATTTGAGTTCAGTGAACTTGCTATGGAAATGGCGGCAATTGATGACGGAATTGGTGACATTAGAGCGCAATTGAGAGAAGACATGGGTAAGCACCATTCGGAAGTTCAAAACGCTATGCTAGTAATGCCACTTGAGCATTATCAAGATGTTACTGCCAACTCCGGTTCAGCAGATGTAATGGAAAGAAACTATACTTCTCTATTGAAAATTGTTTCTAGTAATGCTGAATTGACAGAAATGGAGGCTTCAAGTGTAGTTGCTACACGAACTGATGACATTAACAAACTATATGGAAAGTCAAGAGCAAGTGATTCATTCCTAGATGCTCAAGTTTCATTTGGTGCAGGTTATACTTCCGGTGAAGCAAGACAACTAACTCTAACAGTTCTAAATTCTCTACTAAGAGATATTAGAGTAGCCGGAGGTTCTCCAAAGGTTATCCTAACTGGATATGATACTCTACAAACTCTAAGTGATTTGCTACAAGCACAAGAGAGATTTATGGACAGAAAAGAGATTGTTCCAACTGTAAATGGTGTTAGAGGCGTTAAGGGTGCAGAAGTAGGATTTAGAGTTTCTACATACTACGATATCCCATTGATTCCTGTAGCGGCTATGCCTTCTACTGGTCTAAACAGTTCTCTAATCGGTGACATGCTTGTTCTAGATACTGACCATCTATGGCTATCAGTGATGAAGCCAACTCAATACTTTGAAGATGGTATTAGTAACGGAAACCCATTCGGTGTTGGCAACCTTGGAAACAAGGCTCTATACCGAACAATTGGTGAAATGGCTTGTTCATACTTCAAGGGTCAAGGAAAGATTACAAACCTTCTGTGAGGCGATTTAAGTGACACATACTGTAACACTTTTAGCCGACCATAAAGGCTTTACAAAACCAAAGGCTCTAGGGGATGAATATTCCGTTATTGCGGCTATAGACTTAACTGGCGCAAGACCTGCCGCTACAGGCACAATTAGTATTACTGTTTCTAAATTAACAGATACTATTGTTACTGCGGCAAGCGGAATAACAACTTTACTTGCAGGGCAAGAAGTAATTATAGATTCTGCTAACTCTAGCAACGATATTACTGCTATTATTGACAGCATTACTGTGAGTTCAGCAAATGCCGCTAATAGAGAGATAAGACTAAAGAAAGACGGAACTGACCTGTTATTAGCAAATGAAACCGGAGCAAATGCAACTATCACCCCAACAAGTGAATTGATTAATGCTGTAGATTTAGGACTATCAAGTATTTCTTCCGTTCAAATCTTAGGACAGGAAAGTTCTCTTCACAGAATTACTCCTGTAGTATCTAGAGCAGGTGCTTATGGTGCAGTAGACAAGTTTGAACTTAAGGCTGTAGTTGCTTCTAGCGGTGCTTTAGTATCAGCAAATACTGATTGTGGCGTAGTTAGAGTTAAAGTTACTGGAAATCTTTGAGGTGTTCTAGTGGCAATAATTAAAATGGCAACTATAGCAAATAAGCCATCAGTAATTGTCCGTGGGGTTCTTTTGACAAAAAGGGATTCTCTAGATAATGTAGAACCTTTTACAGCAATAACGCTGAAAGGAGACACTAATCTAGAGATTCTCTTTACAGAAGACGATAGGAAGGCACTTTCGGAAATAGACCCAAAAAGATTTGATGTTATCAATAGAGTATTGGGTTCCGCAATAACCACTCATGATGAACTAGAATCTCTTTTATTGCCTCCTAAACCTGTTAAGAGGGGAAGGAAACCTGCGGCAAAAAAGCAAAAAGAAACTAAAACCAAAGAAGATTAGACAATAATCTTAAATGGTATTGGTATTGTAGTTAGTCTCAAGGGAGTAGATAGTATGGCTTCATGCAGAAGTAGCGGTGTATTAACAGCAAGTAAATTGGTTTTTACTGGTCAATGTAAATTGGTTTCAATTCATGTTTGCGAAGTTAGTGGTAGTGCGGCTACAATAAAGGTATTTGATGGAACTAGTAATAGTGGCAAAGAAGTTGCTAGAATAGTTCTATCTGCCAATGAAACTAAAGAGTTTGATATGCATGGAGTAATATGTAGCACAGGGCTTTTCTTTGAAGAAACTTCCGGCCAAGTTGCATGTTCTATTGAATTCGCTTGAGGTTTTACAAATGGCTGTTTTAAATCAAGATACTAGACTAGTTATGACTATATTGTTCGTAGGAACATTAAGTGGGGCAAATGTATTTGCTTATGCTCAATTCGGAACAGGTTTCCCATATGGGCCATTAGCACATTCAGTTCTATTTGGGCTTGGAACAATAGGAGCAATAATGGTAATGAAAGCATTGTTCGATTTAGCACTAAATGACAAGATAGAAATGTGGCTACTAGATAGAAAGATATCCGCATATTGGGAAAGAAAGGCTAGAGACGAACAGCAAAGACAAAAGATGCGTGAAAGTGCTAGACAATACAATACTAACTTTTACAGCAATACTGAACCGGCTGAAGAAAATACCGTCGGTAATGAATTTTTAGCCGCACTCCAATGAGGTGGTTAAATGGTCTTTGGCGACTTGATGGGTTTTTCCGACTCCGATTATGCTTATAATCAATCTAGAGCGCATTCTGCTGATATTTTCTTTTTGAAAATGAAGGCTTGGTTTTGGGGAGGATTCTCTACTTTGGCTATGTTTTTAATTGGTAATATTATGGGAGTCTTTGACATTAATATAATGGGTTGGATTATAGAGAGGGCTAAGGATATTTGGGGGCATTAAATGTCTATAATGACGGGCTTTGCTATATTAGTTGGTGAAGCATTAATAGGCTTTTACAAAAAAGTTCATGCAATTAACTTTGGTGTGTATGGTTCTACAATGGTTGGTAAAACAACCCTTAGCAAACAACTTAGAACAAGAGGAGAAGTTCCACAAGTGAATAAAAGAACTGTTGGCTTGCATAGAGCGAGCAGAAAAAATATAAAAATTGATGGAAACTCCCATACAATAAAAAGTGCAGATATAGGCGGAGAGGCTATTTACTGGAAAGAATGGGTAAAGGATATGCAAAAAAGAAAAGTAAAATATATTATTTTTATGATTGACCATAGACACTTAGACTCTTCATCTAATTTAGACCATCAATTAGCATGGAAATTTCTAGTAGACACTATTGTAGCAAATACTTGGCCTACAGGAAGAAAGAAAAAAGAAATAGATTATCCTATGGCTGTGGGGATTTGGGCTAACAAATATGATATATGGTCGGAAAAATACCCACTAACAGAAGGGGCTAGTATGGACAACCATGAAATATTTGAACCTTTTAAGTATGGAATGAGGCAGTTAAATGAGAAGGGAATACCCTGTTTCAAATATATTGTTTCAGCGAAATCCGACCCCGAAATGGTATATAGGGGTGTAACAACAATGATAAAAGATTATTGAGGAATTAAAGATGTATAACCAACCAAATATAATAGGACAGAACACACCAAACCCTGCTTTTGGTAATTTTAATAGGACTCCGCTACAACAGGCAAGAGCAAGTGGGGCTATAACTGAATACAAGTTTGTGGCAATTAAACCTAAAAAACAATTAGCAGAATTAACAGCAGTATTAAAATCTGAACCTAAAAAATTCTTAGGAATAAAATACGGTAAAAAGTTTAACTTAAAGGATAGATGTGTAGTGTGCGGTTTTCATCATATTTGGCAACAAGGAGATTACATGCGACCACCAATACCTCTAGATAAAGTAACTAAGGGTAGACCTCTAATGGGAACTTATTGTCCAAAACACGCTTCTATGTATATGCAGTTAGAAATGTTACAACAGCAAATACTTGCAGATAAACACGGATTAGACTTTGCGGCATTTAAACCTAGAATGCCTAAAATTCTAAAAAGTGGGCCATTAACTACTTTAAATAAAAACGATGTAGCATCCTTAACTTCAGCAGGATGGTTTATAAAACCACCCGCACTAGCAGATAACAAGACCGCTACGGAGGAAGTAATTAGATTGGTAACGGAAGTCAATATCATGACAGATAGAATAAACCATTTACTGTTAAACAATCAAATTAAGGTTCCGGAAGAAGAAACGGAGGAATAAATATGGGAATACTAGGAACAAGTAATGGAACGGTGTTGGCTTCTGTACAACAGCAAAGCGACCAACAATTCAAGAATGTAAATAACTTACTATCTTTACAAGATAACCATGTTGAAGAGTTCTTTCAATATCATGGTGAGCATTTCTTAACGGCTCTTGAAAAATTAATGGAAGATGTAACAGAAAGAGTAGTTTCACAAATGTTATCTAAACTATCTTTTTCCACTGATGGAACTAAAATAACGGTGAACCCCGATTGTCTTAGAGAATACGAAAGAATTACTCAAGAAAATATAGATTTAGATATTCAAAAATTATTAAGTTCTGCTATCAACAGCGAAGTAATTAATCAAAGAAAAATGGCAAAACAGCAATATTTAGAATCACAAGGATTTGGTGGTGGAATCGGACAACAACCATCAGCAGGAATGGCATTAGCAAATGTAACTGGAAATACTCAACAATTTAATCAAATGAATAGTGCCATGAATAATGGTACTGGTTATCCTATTCCTCCTAGCGGAACAGATGGATATGGTAGGCCATATTGGGTAGATGCTCAAGGTCAAATGTCTTACGAACCCCCACAAAGCGGTTTAGGATTAGGCTCAGCAATACAAAAAGGTGCGGCTTGGGCTAAATGGTTAATGTGAGGCGTTTTCCATGATTATAAGTTGGAAGGGGTCAGATATTGATATATCTAAAGATATGGGTAGAAATGATATTATAAATACATTAAAAGGACATATGGATGCTAAAGGCAGACCTAAAAAAACAAAAGACTTACTTAGAGAATATAATAAAACTATCAAGGCTATAGAGGCCGATACCCAACTAAGCGAAGATGAAAAGGAAGAAAGAAAAGAATTAGTAGAAAAAGAGTTCGTTAAAATAATTAAAGATTTTTTTAAAGAAGAACCCCTTATTTCTTATATTAACAATGACGGTTACGGTTGGACTAGATTTAGTAGAATGAAAACTGGAAAAGAAGGTAGTGCAGAAAATACTTTCAATGTTAGATACGCAGAAAATTTAAAACTAAAAGAGGTCAAAGACGGAGATGTTAGAGAAAAACTCTCCGGTGTAGGCGCATTAAAGTTCGCTGAAAGAGGAACCCAAAAATTGAATTTACCTCCTTTTGATTTTAGAACTTTCATAAGGACTCAAAAAAACAACGATGTTCCCATTCAAGAAGATATGATTTTAAGGGAAAAAGAAAATATAGAAACAGGTAGCGGAACAGGAGTTTTTTCTTTTATGCCCGAAGGGGATGTTAAGCAGGACGGAAAAAACTATCACTTTAAAATGACCTACGGGAACATAAAATCTACTGACTTAGAAGAACTTAAAACAAATCATATAAGAGAGATAACTGGACAAAACCCAATACCGGAAAGAAGTAAAACACAGACATTCAAAATAGGTAGTGATGTATTTAATACCGAAGTTAGATTTAGTGATAAGGTAATTAAGAAGGTAACTGAACAAGCCGCAGAAAGACCAATAGAATGGTATGAATATAAGAAAACTAGAATACCTAATCCCACTTATAGAGAAGGAAGTAGTGAACCTAAAACTATGGTAAACTATGAAATAGTAAGAGAAGGAACATTGGGTTTTAGGGAGAAAGCAAAAGGACAACCTACTCACGAACAATATAATGCTACAATAGAAAGTAAAGCAGAATATTTTGAATTAGAAGTAGACGGGAAAAAAGGACTATACGGTTTTAAAGCCCCTTCTAGTTCACAATATAGACTAAAACAAGCATTTGTTGAATTTACAAACGATACAGATATTCCAAAATTAATAGAGGAGAACAACGCACAAATACAAGAAATATTTAGACCTTATTTAGAATCTGCTACTGATATAATGGTTCCTATTATTTGCGGCAAGTTTAGTAAAAGTGAAAGAGCCGAGGCAACATTTGACCAATTTAAAGAAAGTCTAGTGCAAGATGATGCAGAATTAGAGGGCTTTACTATTGGTTCTAGAGATAATCTTGATGATAAAGGTAAAGTAAAACTTACAAATTTAAACGAAATTGATGCAAAAGCAAGAAAGGAAAAATTGGATGAATTAGGAAAAAAAGCATTCGTATTAAAAGAAAATCTAAAAACAAAGGATAAGAAAAAACTCTCTTGGAAATATACTGGTAAATCAGTAAAGATAGGAGATATTCAATTAGTAAAAGACGAAACTATTGACAATGCTACATATGAGAAGGTTTTACAAAATATTCAAGATATGGAAGAAAAAGCCGACGAAGTTATGAGGTTATTAGACATTGAGGAATTAGAAGAATTTAAAGAACTCTTTAATAGAACTAGAAAAACTGCTGAACAGTTTATATCTTTTGATGAATATGCTAAACTATCATTAGATGATAAAGAAAAATATGCTCCCAATCTAACTATGCAAACTGGTGCAGGAATTGAAAATGTTAAATCTTCTGTAAATTTTGTAGGAAAAAAGACTTACGCTATTGGTGATTTAAAATTAAGCGAAATGATTACAGGAGAGGGGTTTCTTAGTAAAAAGATACCTTTCTTGCTTGCTTTAGATTTCTATGTAAGACAAGAAGGCAAATTCAATCTTAAACCCGCAGGTAGAGAAAGTGCTAATAGACCAATGGCTAGCCGAGTAAATGATTTGAAAACTAAAATTAGAACCATAGAAAGAAAATTCGGAGATGTAACAGAAGAGGTGGAGTCATAATGGGAACCACCTTCTCCCCTAGCGATTTTACGGAAATAAATCCTGATTATAGTCAAGGGAGAGGTTTTTACACTAATGCTACTGAAGTGGCTAATATTTTACAAGTTCCTGCATTTACAAATACTACTTTTCCAACATTAGCACAAGTAGGTGCAATAATAAAAAGAATAGAAGGGATAGTTGATGATAAAATAAAAAGGTCTTTTCGACCAATAGTAACAAAAGACGAATACCACAACTTTGAATTTTCAAGACCGCCACATCGTTCTTATTATGGTGGCCATGTTGGATTTATTCAACTAAAACAAATGAAAGTTCGTAAAATAGTTTCTTTATTAGTATGGCAAGGAACGCAATATGTAGAGATAGCATCTGCACAGGCTAAAATACAATTATTAGATAATTTTAGAGATATACATTCTATTATATTACAATTACCAAATAGCGGAGTGTCATTTACATTACTCGCTGAAAATAATATAAGCAATTTAGGAAATGATGAGTTTTCAAATACTTTTGGAATAAAAACCACTAATAATGACATAACTGCTTTAATTAACAGCGAATTCCCATCAACTTCAACATTTACAGGTGCAACTGCGGCAAAAAGCCTAATTAGTAATAATTTAACTATTTCTGACTTTTTCTATGCCTCTAAAGATAAAGATAATGGCAAGCGCATTCTCATTTCCTCCCTACTTTCGGGGGATGATGGTTCGGAATGCACAATTAAAGTAAGCACCCAACAGACTTGTTCGGGAAGTAATACATCTACTAGTTTAACTGTTCAAGATTCTAGCAAATTAGTGGTGGGCATGTCTGTAGTGGGAACTGATATTCCTAGTGATACTTCAATCACCTCAATAACAAATCCTACAACTATTGTTTTAGACAAGGCAATCACTAATGACGGACTAAGTAATGAGATTGTAACTTTTACAACGGCAACAGGACAAAGCATACCTTCAGTTTGCATCATTACTGATTTCACCGATAAAGAAGATTTGAGAAGATTAGGAGACTATTGGACTATTAACGAAGAAGGTAGAATATTTTTCCTAAAAGATTATCCTTATCATATGGATAATTCTGTAGTTGTTACATATGTTGCAGGAGATACTAGAGTTCCTTCCGCTATTCATGAGGCAACTACAAAATTATCTGCGGCTGAAATATTAAGAAATGATGACCAATCAGTTCTTATTGCTGAAACGGGTGCTAATATTACTACTAAAGAAAAATATGATATATTAAGAAAGGAAGCCATGGACACTCTAAAGGGCAAGGCTGATATTGTTTATTTCTTGGATTGATTTATATGGCTACTAAAATAGACATGAGGGCTTTTGAAAAGTTATTAGATATCCATAAAGAAAGAAATTTAGCCATGATAGAACTTTCTAGTGCATTAGGACAAGATATTTCTTTTAGCGATGAAGAAGTTATGAATTTTGCATTAGAGGATTATGCTAAATTAATTGAAAAACAAATAAATGCGGAGGTTGAGTCATGGATGAAGTCAGTCTTATCATAGATTTAATTAATACTAATTGGTCTGCAAATGCACAAGCATTAGTTTCAAATGGAACTATTAGTGCTTCTAATGCTGTCACTCCCGATGTAATTGATGTAAGAACAACAACAGCAAATAAAGGAGTTAGAGTAGATTTGTCTAGAACTCCTGCTACAATTGTAGTTTTCGAAGATTCTCAAAATATAGAATATCCCACAATACATTATGATATTAAAAATGAAACTTATTCTTTTACATTACATATTAGAGTTTTACACGATGAGCGTTCCGGATTAGACGCTTCTTATGGCAAAAATAGGCTAAGGGCTATATACTTGATATTAACTAGGGTTCTTGAGAGTAAGAGACGAGGTTATACTGCAAGCGATGGTTCAAGTTTTAAGCAACTATTTGTAGGTTCTAGAAGTGAAAGTAATGACCGAGCAAAAAGACTCTTTGGATATAAAATAAGTTTAGAAGCAAAAAGATTCGCAGTAAGTATTCCCTAGTAAGTAAGTTAGGAAGGGGGAGAGTAGCATGACAGTTAATACAGATATATTTCTAGGAAGCGGGGCAAGCATAACGAAAATACCGGAATTTGATATTTATTTCGAATCAACAAAAAATCCAAGTGGGGCATTTGATAATTCTTCATTGACTACGATTAAAGCCGCAACCACTTTTTCTACTCATTATTCTCTAGTAAATAATTTATATGTCGGTTGTCTTTTAGAAAGATATACTGGAACTACTCTCCAAACTACACATAGAATTACTGCTAATACAGCAGACACAATAACTTTTACTCCTGCCGCAACTCCTGATGATGGTGATTTTTTCGTAATTAAGGGATATGGCGCACCTGTTCCTGCTAAGAAAGTAACGGGAGCAACATCGGTTTTGGCTCAACCGGCCATAACTAATGGAGGAACTCAAATTGAGGCTGATGAATCCATTATAGGTAATGCCGCAATCACTGGTGTTTCGGGTTTAACTACTACAGGCGCAGAATTAGTCCTTACTTTAAGCGCAGAAATTTCTACTGTTACTTTTCCTGCTGAAAGCGGAACAAATTATGATAGTGGACTTTTAACAATTAATCTTGCTTCCGCTTCGGGAACAAATGGAATTACTACATTACAAGTTTTGTTTAATACTGCGGGAGCCTCCGCACCATCAGCATCGGCTAATGATTCAGTAACCGTCGCTATTGCTGATAGTGCTACTGGTGCTGAAATCGCACAGTCCGTATTAACGGCATTAGCAGGAAAAGATGTAACTGTTACAAGAAGCGGTGCTGAATTAACTATTACTAATAATACTGGTGGATATGTAGGAACACATATTACAGAAACTACAACTAGTGCTACTACAATTGGAAACGCAGGAGGAGTTCAAGGAGGAATTATTACTGCTGTTACAGTAACAAATGCAGGTTCTTCTGTTAGTGGAAGTGGTAATTTGACTATTACTTCTAATGGAGGAACAAACGGAATATTGGCTTTAGCCGCTACCACCACAACTTCTGCTAAAAGACTTCTATCCGATGGATGGTTAGGAATAGTAGAAAGCGTAACTTTCCCAACTACAGAAATAGAAACTAAACAAGTAAATCTATCATTAGGAACATCAAGAAATAAAACCTACCAATACAAAGGAATTGAAACTGCTAGTGGTGGTAATTTAGGAATAGTAGCAAATCAAGGAACATGGTTATATTATTTCTTTGGTGCTATGACAAGTATTAGTGCTACAACTCTAGCAGGAACTCCTAGTAGCGACTATATAGGAACAGAAGATAAAGTATATGTTAAAACATCTAATATTTCTTCTACGGGGCCATTTTTCCATAGAACTGTAGGAACAACTCTTTGTCCACCAAATCCCGACCATTTACAAGCGCATACTACGCTAAAAGAATTAGACCCACCAACAGGAACTACTACCATGACTAAAGGAATAACTTATACTATAGCGGAGGAAAATGGAGATAATCTTCCTTCTTTTGCTATGGAACAAACTCTAAGTAAATTAGAGGGAACAGATAAGTTTAGAACAGACTCTACCGAAACTTTAGAATCTATGAACTTTGTTAAAATCGCTAGAGGATGTCGTGTAAATACACTATCTCTTACTGCTAATGAGAATGAAGAAGTAAAGATGACCGTTGATGTAAATACAAGAGCAGTTCACGCACTAGAAACTAATGAAGCATATGATGGAAGAAGGGGCATAGAGGATGATACTAATTTGTATAACTATTCTTCTATTGCAGAATTTAGAGAGCCATTTTTCTTTTCCGATGGAGTGTTTAGTGTATTTAATCATACCTTCTTAAAGATAAATACTTTAACTTTGACTATGAATAATAATCTACAGGATAGAAGATTCTTGGGAGTCGGCAATACTTCCATACAAGAAGCAATACCTGCTGAAAGAACATACGAAATACAATTTACAGGTCATGTTACTGATGATAGACTCTATCAAGAACTACTAAACAGAACTGAACAAACTGGTTCGGGAACAGAAATAACCTTAGTATTTGAAAAATCAAATGATGAGAAAATAACTCTTAAGTTCGAAGATTATATGCTAAGTGCAAACAACTTCCCAATACCCGATGATAAAGGAGCAATCGTCGTAGAAGCAACGGTTTTACCTAGAACTATGACGACTTGTGAAGTAATTACTCATTGGAAAATTTGAGGTGAGTAGATGCCAAGTAGACATGAAATGCGTAGACTTCGAGAAATAGAAGTTAAATCTAAAGAAGTTAAACCTACTAAAAAGCGAGGTCGCCCAAAAAAGAACGCTAAAAAATAATACTCCACCAACACCGTTTGTTTGTTTGTTGGTTTTATAGGTGGATAATATGGACAAGAAAATTGTAAGTGATAAGAATGTGCTTTTTGCACTAACCGAGCCTACGCTACATTATATTAGAGTAGCACCCGAAAGCGAAGAATACCTCAAAGTGTGGACTAAAGAACCCACTTGGCTTGAGGTAGATAAAGCCATGAATAGCATGATGAAAATTGATGCTAAAAAACAAGATATGGATATTGATTTAAATGCCATGTTTAAATTCATGGTAGAAAATTTTGTGGTTAAAACAGAACCACACCTATCTGCTATTGATATTCTCCGATTAACTCCTTATGTGGGTAATCAAATTAAAGAAATCCTACCTAATCCTTTTACAGCATTTGAGGGGGATGACCAAAAAAACGACGAATAAAGGCCATTTTTAAAGGGGCTAAAGGAACCCCCAAAGAAATGTCCTTAATCGTTGTATATTCCTTATCTAAGGCATTAGGCATTAGTCCTCTTGAGGTCTATAAGATGCCTTCTTCTTTAGTTATGGATTTATTAGGGGTTCACAATGCTATGCTAGAAATAGAAAAAGAGGAATATGATAAAATAGAACGACAGGCTAAGGCTAAACGGTAAGGGGTTCTTTATGGTAAAAACAATAAGGCAGAAACAAGAGGAATATGAGCAAATGCTCAAAGCCTTCAAAACTGCTTTACAAGAAGTAAATAAAGAACAACGAGAATACACACAACAAATGGAACAGGCTAATAAAATTACTAAAAAAAATAAAAGAGAATTAAGGGAAGTTGTAGAAAATACCGAAGGAATCACTAAAAGAACAAAAATTCTAAATACTGTTCTTAAAATGAATAATGACCAATTAAATTTAGGAGCAAAGACTTTTGCTGATTATAGAAGGGCGGGAGGAACTACTTTTGAGTATCTCGCTACATTCATGAAATCAGGAAAGGAAGAAGTTAGATTATTTGGAATGGAAGCGGCTTCTGCTAGAAGAATAATGTATGGTTTTATGCCTAGAGGGGCATTTAGATTAATAAATCAACTTGCTACTTCTTTTGATGCCGTGGGTGCGGCTATGAGAGGAATTAGAGATGGAGGCGAAGGAGCCGATAGTATGCTCACTACTTTTTTGAAAGTAAGTAAAAAACTACCTTCCTTTGATAGTACCGTTGGCAAAGTGTTTTCTATGGCTAGTTCTAAAGGTGGTGGTTATTTTGCAGGAAAGCAAATGCTACAAACTCAATCACAAAATGCCCGAAGAACAGGTGGCGGTGACAGATTTGGAGGACTTTTTGACCAATCAACCTTTGATGCCGCTAGCAAAAACATTGATATTAAAGATAGACTTTCTATACTTAAGAAAGAAGCAACAGATAGAAGAAAAGCAGGAATGGAACGATTAAAGGCGTTCTTTAAATCCCCTAAGTGGGGAATGGTGGCGACTACCGTTTTTAAATTTGGAAAAATAGTTTTAATTAATTTGGCTAAATTCTTATTTATGGCTATGCTATACATGGTATTGATTACTGCCGCTATCGTGCTTCTTAGAAAACCAATAATGAGAGGCTTAGAAATAGCAGGAAGTTTTGTATTAAAGGTTCTTCCTGCCATAACGCAAGGAATAGGGTTTGTATTTGAAGGCATAAAACAGATATATGATTCAATGATTAGCGGAGACTTATTAGGAGTAATAGAAGGATTTTGGACTCTTGCTTGGGGATTAATACAAGTAGCATTTTCAATAGCAGGAGCATTATTTATGGGATTACTTGGTTTTGTTGTTGGATTCGGTCTAAAGGTTTTAGAAAAAGGAGCGCACTTTATTGTTGATTTCTTAAACCTTAAAGGGAATCTAAAAGATAATTTGAAAAGAATACTAATAATCGGTTTCGCAGTATTAGCATTTATTTATGGATTCCCATTCGTTATAGGGGCAGTTATCCTTACAGCAATAGGTGTACTATTAAAGAAACTAGGAGAAAAAATAGGAATTTTCTCTAGTGGCGGAACAGTAACAACAGGAATGCAACTTGTTGGTGAAAAAGGCCCCGAATTAGTTTCATTACCAAGAGGCTCTAGAGTTCATAGTAATAATGATAGTAGAAATATTGCTAGAAACGCAAAAGGCGGTGTTGTTAATAATTATAATATAACAATTAATGCTAAAGATACTTCTAAGGCAGAAATGAGAAGAATAGCAGATGAAATAGGTAGGATGGTATCTTCTAAAATAAATAGAAGAACACCTAACAGGTCTTCGATGTGAGGTGATTAAGTGGTAGATTATGTTTATTTGAAACTACAAAAATTTAGTGGAACTGATTTGGCTGTAGACACTATACCATTAAAGGTTCAATCAGTTAGCGTTTCTGTAGATAAAACCGTTCCAAATATTAGTATTCCGTTTGCGGGATTAGCCACAGGTGAATCGGAAAAAATAGCATTAGATTTAGGAATGGCAACTAAAAGATTAACTTTAACAGGATTTATATTAGATACACAAATAAAAAGAAGTCACACAGAAACAGGAAATCCTGCCACACCTATAGCATTAGAATTTACTGCTCAAGAAATAGCACAGTTGATTGCTTCCGGTGTGGATGCTACAGGATTAACTAGATACCAAGCGTTCAATGAATTATTAGTTTATATGGATTCTAAAGTAAATGAAAATTATGAAGATAGAGGTAAAGCGGCTGACTCTAATGTTACTAAATTAGGAACTCTTATACAACAAATACCTCTCACCTTTGCCGCTAGAGGAGATGCTTTCAGTAAAGATAATACTAATATTGTTAGACCGACTTCATTTCCTTCTGCGGGTTCAACTACGGGAATCAAAGGATTCGTTTCTCAATTCAGTTATGATTTGAATGCGGAAACAGTAGAGATTAGTTTTAATATGGAATTTACAATAGCCACAGTATTGCCTTGAGGTGAATAGATGTCATACAGTATATTTGCAGGAAAACAAAAAAGTTTAGTGTTTCCCGTAATGTGTAATGGTTTCTTAACAATTGATTATGCGAAGAATGTTCCCGATGCTACAACATCAGCAGATACTAGTGATGATATTCCTTATGGTATTTGGGCGCATCAGGGTTCATTTACATTTGAGGCTATAGTAACGCCATATGATATTAACGGGTCGGGAGCATATACTATTAATCAAAGTCATATTTCTATAATTAACTCAAAAAAAATATTTCCCGATTTGGGATTTACGGGAACGACAGGCGAAGGAAATCAGTATTATATGTATAAAAGCGATAGACTAGACCATAGGATGACAATATTTTATAGCCCGACTTTCCAAGTGTTTCTACAGAATGTATCTAAGCATAACTATAGGAATCCGGCAGAATACAAAATAGTTGTAAAGTTAAAACTCGGCAGTAATTCTATTGAAACATTTACTAGTCCTATAGCGATACAACCAACTAAAGACACATATGTAAAATATTCATCTTCCGATAGTTTCAATGGATTAGATGCAAATGGCAGAACTACATTTATAAAATTAGGAGAGTCTGCCGCAGGTTCTTTTGGCTATACCGGAGGAAATATGAATGGAACATTCGTAGTACATAATAGTGCATTTCCTGTCAATTCAACTGTTCATGGAGCGCAGGATGTATTTGTTAAGGATGGGAATTCTTATATTCAAATAGGAACACTGAAGAATCTTGCCACTACTTTTCTTACCGTTCATGTTGGTAGTGGCCCAATTACAGACTATACTTCTCTATTGAATTCCGGAGCAGAAATATTTATTGAAGCCGAAAAAGATTGTGCATATGTAAATAATCTTTTTCATGTTGCTTGTTCTTATGATGATACCGATAAGAGAATAAATATATTCTTAGATGGTAGTTTAATATTTACAGGCACTAGTTCTAGCACAGAAACATTTGAGTTTTTAAGAGAAAATATGTATATTGGTGCTAATGCTACTGGAACACATGGCGGTGCTTTTGATGCTAGCCTAGAAAATAGAGGGGCAATTGGTAACGGAGGAGGTACGGTTCCGCAGGGGGAAAGAAGTGCAGTAACTAATGAACAATTTATGGGGGAATTACATGAGATGTCTTTTGTAAATACAGTTAAGAGTCAATTTTCTAGTATAACCAATCTCACACCCAACTATGCTAATACTTTATTTTATCTTAGATTTGAGGAGGTTGATGCTTAATGGCTATAGATGTAAGCCCTAATACACAGGCTAACAGGGATGAGTCTCCAACAAATCCTAAATTTGCAGATTCATCAATTACTGATGGGGATTTATTTGCTGTTTTGATACAAGATAGAGAAAACGGCAATTCTACCTTTACTATAGGTAGCGAAGTCTCTAACCAAACAAATACTAAAGGATTTAGAATTAAACACGATACGGATGGCAGTAATTTATTAACTCTATCTTCTTTCGGAACAATTGACTATTTTGTTTTAATACATTCGGATGACCCTGCTAAACATCATTTTGCTAAAATAACTAATCTAGTAGCGGAAGATAGCGGAAACGGAACTACTACCGGAGATGCCTTTGAGTTCGAACCAAGAATGGGTAATGAAATACCAAAAGGAACAAAATATAGAGTTATTACCGGAGTAAATAACGATTCAATAGTAGCATTATCAATTGGGCTAAAACAAGAAAGCACCTATAATCTAAAAAATAATATTGTTTGTGCAAGACCGCATTTTTATTTTTATAATAATAAAGAAATTTCGTCTGGTCATGGTAAATTGGATAAGAAAAATGAATTAAATCACAATAGAAAATATATTGCTCATATGAATTCTAGGACTGGAAACGGAACAATCCAAATGGGAACAGGTACTACAGGGGTAGTATTTAGAACACAACAAGACTTCGGTAAAAGAATTATTGATTATAGTAAGTTTGGATTAACAGTGACAGTGACAGATGTATTGAGAAATATAGACGAAGATGGTTTCGGCACAACTCCTTCGGGAACTACATTATTAAATTTCACTTTCAATGGTGCAGATTCTATTACTACAGATTATACAAATTATACATTAGCCTATCCAAACGCTAGAAGAGACGATAATAACAATATTGATTCAACTTGGTTTCAAACCGGCCCAACTAAATATTTACACTACGATACTTCTCCGAAAAGTGCTAACATAGTTACGGGAGTTTCTCAACACGAAACCGAAGATTCAATAGAGCAGGGTAGTTTTTCCGAAACTAGAATTATAGATAACGCTAGAATTATGCGAAAAAAGATAGAGGAACATACTCTATACCAAACAAAGCAATTAGTTCACATTGGTAACTTAAACGACTTTGTTGATTTAAAGGCCACTTATTCTTCTACTTCATCCACAAATGTATTTGTCTTTGATACTGAATACAACTTACAAACAGTATTGGGAGTTGGAGACGAAATAAGATTAGGAACTACAATTATGTTAGTAGAGGCCGTTAGTGGCACGAACATAACAGTAAGGGCAGAAAAAAGAGAAGCAGGAAAGAATACATTTACTTCAGTTACCTTTAATCCAACTGTAGGAGATACTTTACAAAGAAGGGCTTTAGATTATACAAATCAAAGAATATTTACAACTATGGATTTAAGTGGCGGAGTTGATAAACTAGAAATAGTTTTTACATCTGGAAACCTTAAAAATTTATTCGGAGAAGTCACAGCAAAAAACATTGACCAATCAACTTTAACTTTTAATGGTCTTTTAGATGATAATGAGTTTAAAAGTTATTATGGGGTAGAAGCAGTTAAGTTTGCTAAAGGAGAATATAGAGTATTTTCTACAAGATTCACAGGAGAAGTAGAAGAGATTAATCAAATAAAAGAGGAAGGTCAAACCTATTTAGATATAAAAGGAAGAGACTCGATGAATAAACTTCTTTCTCCTGTAGTAAATAAAAATGCTTTATTTAGTGAAGATATTGTTTATTCCTCACTAAGTCCATATAATAAACTAACTGCGGTTATAGGGAATGGCGGTAGTGCGCCTAACTCCACTAATTGTTTTGCTACAGAAATACAATTAGGAGTAACGCAAGGAAACTTAACATCTGTTCCGGTTAAAGGAGATTTATTGTTTACGGCTAGTGGTTTTATAGGGAGAGTAACATCTAATTCCCTTACTGTCTATAATAATTCAAATCATGTTAAAGTTAGCATAACTAATTCCCTAGTAAAAATAGCGGCAGGAGAAACAATATACAAACAGACTGAAAAAAATTATATGTTCACAAAAGCACTAGGTTCTTCTCACATTTCTTCTTCTGCAACTTCGTTGATAGGAACTGCTAATAAAGGACTTATATTTACTGCGGGAAACATGAATTTAGGTTTAGATTTAAATGGAGCAGAAGGAGATAGTTTAGTAGATACATCTTCTTTTGGTTCTTTTGATTTAACTACTGGTAAATATTCTTCAACAGATAATAGAGCCATAGGTTATCAAATGCATGAACCTTCTAGTATTGCTAATGACAATGCCTTTCAATGTAAATTAAAGGACGAAATAGGAAATAATGGAGAAAGTAATTTTGATACAGTTGATAGTTTGATAGATTTTGAAGTGGTTTCAACAACCAAAAAAGATAATGTTACAGAAATAGAATTAGCACCATATATGCCTTTAAGTTTAGGCAGAAAAATAACTTATGAAGGTTTAGCAAATGACAGAATAGAAACCACATATCTTACTGCCGCAACAGTTACGGCACATAGTTCTTCAAGTAGAACGGCATCCTTTTTAACTAATTCATTATCTGCTAATGTAAATATTGGCGACCCTCTATATGCTGATAATTTTGACGGAACTACTGATACTAAAGCCTTCATAGGATATGTATTAGATATATACATAAGACAAACATCTGCTAATTTATATGCTAGTGGCACTCCATCTACAAACACAGACATAATAATGGTATCATTGGATAGAACCGAAACAAATAGCGGAACACAACTACACTTTACTACCGGAGATACTATTTATTATTCGACTAGAAAAAGGAGTCACATCAATCTAATAAACTCGGCACATCTTTGGGGAGGAAAAATGATTACAATACCTCATCACAGAATAAACTCATCACCTGTAGGGAGAGGATTGGTTCCCTTTAACATGCACTTGAATACTACAGATATTGCCACGATATTCGGAATGCCTATTTACAAAACATTTAACTCCGACACAAGGAGAATAGCGCACGAAAGTTTTAATTTTATTGAGAGTTTTAATAATAATGATAATGTTTTACAACAGTTATATGGTAGTAGAGGGAGTAATTTTACCAAAAATTTCACTTGTTATCAATTTAAACCAAATGTCAATTCGGGGTTAGATAATGTTATAGAAGAAAACAAAACAGATACTAATAGAAAAATACCGTATGATATGAGGGGATTAACTAGCCCTTTCGGTAGCAATATAACTTCTTTAACAAGAAATAACAGAAATTTTCCTACGGCCATTAACTTACATGATTCTAGGATGTCTAAATCTTCAACAACCTATATTTACAACAGTAAAGACTATTCTTTTACTAGGTTATTTTTATACATAACCTGTGATATTTTACCGTATTATTCCTTAAGAAGTGGAAGCATACTTTCTCCTCTAAAAGAAGTAAATGATTATAATTTGTTTTTAACAGATGGAACAACTAAGACACAAAATGATAATGTTATTGTTAAAGACTCTAACTTTCAAACTTTATCTTTTAGCACAAATCAAGAACTTCATTCTCTTAAAAGGTGTAACTTGATGAGACTTACAGAATGTGTTTATGATGAAAATTTTATCTTAATAAATCCCGAAAAGAATGTAAATGAAGTATATCCTAATCCTCCCAATTCATTTGTTGAAGCGTTCTTTGTGAAAGACGCTATAATATTGCCTAACATTACTGGAATAAATGGTCAAAGTAATCCTCCCACAGTAACATTTGCATCTAATGTAAATGTATCGGACACCGACCAAATTTGGACGGCTCAAAATAAATTTATAGGTAAAGTTGATGGAAGCCAATCTAACACTTCAACTGTAAATATTGTAAGAAATGCGGCAGATGATGTTTATACTCCTAGTTTTTCAGTAACTCACGCTAATCCTGTTTTGGTTAAAGGCATTTATGGTAGTAACATTAGAGGTAGAGATGGAAAGGATAGCATAGATGCCGATGGAGATGCCGGCTATCACCCGTTAAAAGGGGCTATTGTTCCTTATAATCAAAACTATGATTATGGACAAGAACCCAACGACTATGCTAGGGGCAAAAACGGTGGCACAGCGATAATTCATAACAACCATACCGAACTGGTTTTGCCTACTATCTTCCCACAAAAAATGTTTACAAGCCAATTTTATACTATTGACCATAATGGTGCTTTTACCATACCTAGAGCGCAGAATCTATTTAGAGCAGGGAATCCGGATTTAGGCAATAACTCTTTTGGTGGAACAATAGGTGTAGTTTTAGATAGATACGGAATAGAAGACTCTTTTCATAAACTTGAAGCAGGAAATTGCACAGGCGTTTTGGGTGATTCCACTACTACAAATAATGCCGGAGGAACACATATAGGCGGTGTAGAAATAGTAAAAATCGCTTCACTAAGGCACTTTAAACAATTTTTTAGAACAACCGATACTACTTTCCATAACTATAGAACATCCGATGACCGTTCACCTGCCGATGGTGCTTATTTAGGATTCAAACTCCGTCTATTTTATGACTCAAATCAATCGGGGCAAGGAAACTCTAACACTCATAAATCATCCGGTGGAGATATTTACAAAACTGTATTCACACCCACACATTCTGAAAAAACTGCATGGTTAAGTTTTGTTGATTTAACAGGCTGTTATTTAGTGCCGGAAAGCGGTTCTTCTACCGTTAATTCTGTAGATTCTATTATAGGAGTTAAAACCACTCCAATATATGTTTATGCTCATGAAGTAAACGAGGCTTCCGCAGATGTAGAAATATATACGGAGGCGGAGTTAATTGATGATACTGCTTATAGAGTCATGCAACCTAATCCTGTATGTTTTTATGAAACCTCACCGGATAATATCGAGTTGCTTGTTCCTAGAGCAGAATACACTAAAAAGGCAAACTCTAAGGAAATGTATGGAAAACAAAAAAATAATTATTTCTTTACTGAAGGTGGTAGACAATACGAAACAACAAACGAAGCAGTATTGTCTATGTATGTTGCCTTAGACGCAGATAAACAAGGTAGTGGTAATTTAGTCTCGACTGTCAATCCTTTGGGAGAGGGAGACTTAGATTTGTTCTTTAGTGATGGCAAAAACTCTTTTAAAAGCAACACAAAATGCACGAAGATTGGTTCAGCAGATGCTTTGGTTATACCAAATAAGAAGAAATTAAACGGTGTCATTTCAGTTTCGCAAACCTTTATTGTGGACTCATTAGAAGAATTAAAAATAAATCCAACTAGAGCCTGTATTGGTTCTACAGTTACAATAACAGATGAAACAGAATCTCTAATCAATGAAATATTTGAAGAAGAAGGAATAGAGTTCACTAATTCTACCATAACATATCCTTTGTTTGTTGCACCGGAGTTTAGAGGTGTTTCTGCCTTTACTGCTATAAATTTCTTATTAAAGAAAAAAGATTTGAGGCTATTAGAAACAGAAGGAGTCTTTTCTGTAGTTCCTCATAGCGATTCTAGTCTAGTAACAAATATACTTATTGATGATGATAAATTAATAGAATTTGAATCTACTAAAACAACATTTGACTTTTATAATGAAGTTATTGTTTATGGTGCGGCACATAAAGGAACAAAAAGAAATCTAAACAGCATAAATAAGATAGGAAGAAAAACACTAGAAGAAGTGGATGGTAGTTTACTTACCCAACAAGAGGTAGACAGACAGGCTTCTAAACTACTAGACATACACGGTAATCTAAACATAAAGCACAAAATAAAGGTAATACCAACAGGCGTAGAACAAGTAAAAGCAGGGGATATAATACAGTTTGAATCTAAGCAAGAAAATATTGGACTATCTAATTTCTTAGTATTGAATGTAAATCACGAATTGTTCGGCTTTGTTACTTTAGAAATAGGCAGATATTCTAAAAGATTAGAAGATGTATTTTCAGAATTATTGCTTAAAACACAGAACAATGCAAACAAAAACAGGTCGCAGGACTATATATCAAAAACCCCTTCTTTAGACTTCTTAGAAAAAATTAAGGTTAAGCCAATCTCTCTAACCATTAGGAAGAGAGCAACTTCGGGAGCAACTTTAGGTTTTACAACAACACTAAATACAAACACAACTCCACTAGGTATAGGTGGTTCTAGTACAGCAACCTTGCTGAAAGAGGAGGACTTAATATGATAACAGAAAAAATGAGAGAATTTATCGCTTCCCAATTGAACACCGCATTAACTAGTGGTTCGGGGGCTGTTGGCCAAGGAGGAAATTCAACTAATCCGAGTAACAATGTATTAGATGTTCCTCTCCTAACAGGACTCTCGACAACAGTTAGTCAAACGGGAGGAGTTATAGATGTTAAATTAACAATTTCCGGTTCTGCTTTAAATGGCAAGACCATTAGAGAAGTCGGTCTTTTTAATTCTACACCCGATATGCTTCAAAGAATTAATTTTGACGCAGTTGGGCCGATAACAAATAGTGAAACTCTTGAAATTTTCATAACAATGGAGGTAGAGTAGAATGGTAAGTAACCCTAATTATTTTAGCACATCAAGTAATGCAAGCCCACTTAATCAAATAAAAGACGCAGTAGATTTTCCTCATAGTGGACTAATTAAAGCACTAAACGGGGCTATGTCGGATAGGTCTATTATCAGTGGGTGTGATATTACTATAAGTAATTCTTCTGCACAAGGAAGCACTGGAAATAATTTTGTTACTGTTACTGCGGGAATAGGAATAATAGAAGGGAAAAGATGTGGTGTAACTGGTAATGCTCAAACTATAGCAATTGCCCCTCCGATAAATAGTTTTCATTTAGTGGTTGCACCTAAACCATCTTCTAGCGGTTCTACGCAAATACTTTTGAGAACTTCTACTACCACAAATACAATACCCGATTTGACCGCAGGAGATACCATAGTAGCAGTAATAAAATATTTAGGCGGTTCCACCGCACCGGAAATACAATATTTAACTGCCGATAAAAAAACTAGCAGTTTGAGTATTGCTAGAGAAAATAATAACAACGAATACACAGAAGGATTAACAATACAATCTAATGCAGGAAATATAGAAATAGAAGCAAAAGAAGCAGATAAAGATATTATTTTCAAAGTAAAAGACGGTAATACGGCAGGAGCAGAAGTTATGAGAATAAATGCTTCCGAAAAAAGAGTAGGTATTGGTACGGCTTCCCCCACCACAAAATTAGAAGTTAAGGGAGATGGAACATTAGCGAGAACTGGTGATACCGGCATTACTACAACACTTACTATTGAGGGTGCAAGATTCGCAACTGGGGCCGCTTTCGCACAAATAGATTTAAAGAACTATGACTCTAATAGTGGGCCAACTTCTTATGTTGGTGCTAGAATTTCAGCACTTAATGAAGCAGATGGAGTTAATGATGGAAGTTTAGTATTTTCAACTAATGACGCAAATGCAGGAATAACAGAAAGAATGAGGATAAAAGATTCAGGAAAAGTAGGTATCGGAACTACAACTCCTGCTAATGCTTTTCAAGTCAGTCATACTGGTACTGATGGTAAAAATGGGATAATGATAGTTAGAGAAGATACTACAACAATTACAGGAAACTTGCTCGGTGGAGTTGGTTTTGATTCTACTGATGGAAATGTGCCTTCTTCGGTTTTAGAATCTTCTGCTTTTATTGCCGCATTTTCGGCTGAAAGTCATGGGTTGTTTGATAAAGGCGGTAATCTTAAATTTGGCGTATCTATGATTGATGAAGATGACGATACAGTTTCAACTATTGTGGCAAGTGTAGGGCAACCCGATACTATTGCTAATGCCACAACTCATGCAGGATTAAATTCTAGAGCGACAACTGCTGTTGTTGGTGCGGCTACTTATGCTCCCACTATTGGAGATTCAGGAACATTAGTTATATTTACCAATGCTAGTTCTAATTTAACTTTACCTTCGATAAATAATGCTACTAGCGTAGGTGTTCAATTTACAGTATTTAATGAAACAAGTTCAGCAATAAACGGACAAATAGCCGTTTCTAATTCAGCAACTATCAATGGCGGTGCGGCTAGTGCTTTAGACGATATAGAATCTTTTAAGGCCGCTACCTTTGTTTGTAGTGGTAATAATACTTGGATAAGAATAGGATGATTAACTATGGGCGGAATTAATTGGCAATTTGGAGTTGTTCAAAATCAAGCCACTAGTAGCGGTGGTGGCGGTGGTGGTGGTTCTCCGCCTACAGGATTAACCCCACCTAGCCAAATATATACTGCTATTTCTAATGGTGGGCCAGTTGGATTTACAGTGCATGCAATAGGAAATAATTATACTCAATTGTTCCAAAACAATATAGGCCCACAAATAATAACGCCATTTAATGGTAATCAAACTACTAATGCAAGTATGACTCTTACAGATTTAACAAATCCTCAACTTAATGGCGGAAATTATACTATAAAATTATCACACAGTATGCCCGCTTCTGCTTTTAATAGTTTATTTGGAACAGGCTTTACTGGTTCGGGTGGTTCGGCAGTAAACATTGATGAAACTTTCTTTTTATTCGGATGGTTTTTAGAATCTCCTAACACCGGAGTTGTTTCATTCTCACAAGGGGATATAAGCATACTTGGAGCATCTGCAAACTTTACAGGTATGGGTATAGCCGCTAAAACTACTCGTTCCGAAGTAGGGCAAACTTATCCTCTTGTAGATTCAACAAGTTTTACTAATGCTACTGAACTATTTAACTCTACAGGAACGGTTACTAGTAACTCTCATCTTGGTTCAAATGGTGTTGTAACTACCGGAAATTCGACAGTGTTTATCAGTGGCGATAGTCATTGTATTTGTTCATTAAGAAACTTTGCAGGTAGAGGTGGGGGTGCCCCTACTGCTACTGCCGGACAATCTATGATTATTCAATTTAAAGTAAGGGGCAATACGAGCGTTCAAACCGAAGCAACTCATTTCTTTTATGAGTTAATATTAACTTAGGTGATTAAATGTTAGGAATAAATATACCCGAAGATGAAACAACTAACTGGAAGTTAGAAATGGATAATGGAGAACTTTCGCTAATTAAGAAAAGCGTAGGTTCTATTATGAAAGATTCTTTTTTAGAACATTATACTCATAAGTGGCTTTGGGAGAATGCAACAGGAGATATATTAGTAGCGGGTTTGGGAATAGGTTTTCTAAATAAAGAATTGATTGATAACCACACTTTTAATTCTGTTACTATTATAGAAAACTCACAAGAAGTAATAGATATGGTTTGGCCTTATTGTGCTAAGGATAGTAGATTTACTTTAATTAAAGAAGATATAGAAACTTGGAATATTCCCACAGGTTCGCATTGGGATATAGGTTGGTTTGATTCTTGGATAGGGGATAATCCTTTATCATACGACGGCTATAAAGCGGCTATGACGCACAAATATGGGAGTTACTGCGATAGCATAGGGTTTTGGTATGACATTGATTGAGTTGTTAATATGAAAATAAGAGCAGGTAAAAAATTAGCCATACTTAACATAATAGAAATAATAGGAGAAAATGAATTAACAACTAAACAAATACATGAAAGATTATCTAACGGTTCTCGTAAAAAAGCAGAACTAACATTTAGACAATTAACAAATGTTTTGAGTAGTTATTTTGATAAAGCAGGATATGATAATAAAACTAAATGTATAATATGGAAAAAAAGAGATGACCAACAATGATAGGTTGGTTTTTGTTTGGTTTTATTCTAGGCTATTTAACTATAATTATTGATTTTAAAAGCAAAGAAACAACAGGCATTGTTTTTCTCGAAGAACACGAAATACCCTGATTTTCGCCTAATAAAAAAAATTATAGTGGACAAAAGACCAAAAAAAAACTAGAGAGGCCGAAGCCCCTCATATTGTTTTTTCTGACCATATGCCTTTACAGCGACGACACTCCCACAATTTTATTTGTTCATCCGAACCAACATAAAAACCTAGAAGTCTTTTTGCTATGGTTTGTTCTTTGCAGAACTTACACTCTTGTTTTAATGCCATCTAATCACGGAACTTTTTTATTTTCGTTCATCAAACGCTTCATATATTCCTCAACGCTTTCATCGGTGATATTAGTTCCACCGAAAGCGGCAAAGAAAAGAAGCATCAAGATAGTAACGAAAATAAACAAGCCGAACCATTCCCAACCTGTCACCATTTCACCTCCAAATCTACATGCTTTGCTTTTTCTATAGAAAAACCCTTTACTATTCCATTATCTTGACCATATTTCCACAAGTCATATACTAGTTGAGTATCTTTCATGCAATATTCTACTACTTCATCATATTGACCCATTTTCCACAATTTAGGGGCATCTGCACTGTCCATTAATTTATAATCATTCATTGTACATTTAACTAAATTTTTAAGTTGATACCTCTCACCGTGTTCTTTAGTTAAATATTTAGAAGTATCAATAAACTGTTCTTGTGCTAGATATTTATTTATACAATATATATCTAAAGAATCTCTTAAGATAGGCAGGTCAAAAGCCCTAATGTTGTGGCCTAGAAGTTTTACTCCTTTTGAAAAGTTATCATCTAAATCATATTTTAGTTCTCTAATTGATTTAATAACATGACCCGATTTAGCAAAACTATCTACAGGCTCATCAACATAGACTGTTCCTGTTTTACCATCCCATGTGGCAACAGTAGAGACTTGAAACATATGGGTATTACCAAAACCGCCTATGTCGTATGACATATTTTTAGTTTCCAAGTCAATTGCTAGAACTGACATTTGCATCATTCCGTTGCAGACCAAAGTTTAGAAATCTTTTCTTCTTCCTTATTGACTTTAGGTTTATCCTCTAAGTCTGTTCTTCTTTTTAGAAAGCAGACTATTTGAGAACCCGCTACAATAAGTTGAGAACAACATTCCCAACCATCGTTTCCATATGTGTTTAATGTATCAATTATTACTTTCGGCCCCTTTGCTACTTCAAATACTAAGTATGTGTTTTCCCATTTCATTCATCATCACCTTTTATTAGTTTAATATATGTCTTATTATTCGACTCTTTTTGTTCTATAAATTTGTGCCTTATTACATCATAGTGTCTGTATATCTGCGCTCTTGATTTTTTGGCTTTGTCTTTCACTTCCGCTAGCAATAGTGTTTTATTTAGGAACCCGTCACTGTCTTTTTCTAGTTTATTATAAGCATCAATGAATAATGACTCTAGCGAATTTTCCGCTATACTTTGTCTCTTAACCTTTAGGCTTCGTTCTAACCAGTCTACCAATGTCATATAACATCTTCGGACAATATTAGCCGCTTGGCGAACATTATGCCCTGTAACCACGAACCGTTCATCTTTATTTTCTATGGATGGTGCGGAGGCTATGCTACATAATACTGACATTTTGTATAGAATCTTCATGAGCCTAGTTGTAAAGTTAGAAGCAATTGCTGATACATCACTCCTAGTATTCTGTAGAAATCTCCTCATATTTTCATATTCTAACTTTAGCACTTGGTTGAAATCTTTTGTGTATTTCATTGTCTTAAGCGGGTCGCCATTTACTTCTAGGAATCTTTCCTTAGTTATTTTGTATAACTCAAATAGTGCGTTAGCAAACCTATCAACAGGCTGATTAACTTCTTCTATAGTTCCTGCTTTGTCTATTTGTTCCAATCTCATTTTATGCTGAATAAACTCCGGAACTTCCCAAACATAAAGAAGCATTCTTTGTAGAACACCCTTTTCTGCCATAACAGTATTTAGGTTGCTAGGAGGATATGTCATAGCCAATACTGAACGCTCACAATAGCATTTCATTATTTGATTATCATAGGATGACAGTGCTTTCTTAATTACCCATGAGTCTCCCGAAAGACTGTTCATTAAAGTATTCAAATATACAATTGCTTTTTCTTGGTGTTGGCTTTGCTTAAATACACCGGAGTATTCAAACTCATCCCAATGGGCTAAACCGTTTCCTTCTAATATTCCTTTTACTCTAGTATAAGTTGGCTCATCCCCTCTTTCTTCCGGTTCGTCCTTTGCGAACTTTCCTATTAGAACTGAATCAGTATAATCCGTTAGACTAAAGGTATCAAATACTCTTTTCATCGGTATTCCTTCATCGTTACGCAAGGAAGGATGTTCATTAGTTTCGTTAATCATTTGAAATGTTTTCGTTGAAACAGGATTAATAAAATTCCACAATGTAGATTTTCCTGTTCCTGAAGTTTGAACCCAACAAAAATGTATTCGAGTATCTTCATGATTTCTTCCATTTGTGATTATAACGAAATCTTTTACAATCTGTCCTAGTATATTAAAGAAAGAAATAGCCGCAGGAACATCATTGTAGTGTGATACCTTTACTGCTGATTTTTGGAACTCTTGAACTACTTTCGGTAGGCTTTCGCTAAAGTGTCCTGTATTGTTTTCTAATTCATTCATATATTCTTCTTCATTTATATCATCATTCATATTTTCACCTTCTCTTCCGAGTTTAATGTGGTAAGAATTCTTTTGGCTAGGGTCTTACCAACACCTTCAATTGCCTGTATTTCAAATTCGGAGCATTCTCCTATTTCCATAATAGAGCCGAATTCCTTTATGAGTGCCTTTGCTTTTTTAACAGACACCCCTTTAATGCTAGTCAGTGTATCTATTCTCATATCATCTGTTGTAATTCTTTTAAATATTTGAGGGGCGATTACTTCCCTAGTTATGGGTTTCATTTTACAAACTGTAGTTATAACAGATGCCGCATCTTTTTCATCTTTTACCCAAAATGGTTTAACATCCATATCTAAAGTTATTTTACCTAAAGCCCCATAAAACTTGTTATTCATTAATACTGCTCTAGCCTTTGGAGTTAATTTACTTCTAGAGTTCTCAATAATATTTGCTATTGCTAAATCTAAACAGCCATAAATAATTACTATATTCGTTTGATAATGTCTATCCATATTATCTAACTGCGTCCAAAGTCTTTTTGACATTACGGAGTTAATGAAATCAATTACCGATTTTGCTTCGAAACAAACATCATCAAAGACATAATCTCCTATTTCTAAAAACCGCCTTTCATTGGAAATTAAAAGAGCCTGTGCTTTCTTTTCAACTAAATCGGATAAAGCCGAGTTTTCTCTAGAATCAATTATTAGCATCATTATACCTCCAACACTTTCCGACACAGAATCCTTCACTAATTAACTTATTACAATGAGGGGTATTGTAATTATTGTAGACAGTAAATTTAGCATGTTTCTTAGTTTCTCTTTTATCCCAATCTAACCAAATAGAATCCGAATCAGCAAACACTCTTTCCAATTCTTCTACAACTAAATTCAATGTCTTTTCTTTTTCTTCATTCGTTTCTAAGTTTTGATAGCCTGATATCATATCCCTATACCATGAAACAAGATATGCTCTTGTTATGTGTGTTGGATTTTCTACCATTACCGCATTGTGCAAGCAAGGAAGGATAGGTAAATTACCAACAGTTTTGGGAACGGAAACAGAACCTTTCATGGCTTCAATGGGTTTTGCTTTAGGAAAAATCACCTTCTTGCTTCCCTCCACTTTGAAAGGGAGATATCGAGGGTTTATAGATAAAGTGAGTATTTCACTCGCTGTTAAATCTAAGTCTTCTATTCTTAGAGGTATGCAATATAGAGCATTACCATTTCCATCGGAGGATGACATATTAACTGTATTGGGAACTCTTCTAAGCCTAGATATTTGCCCGACTCTATCATCTAGAGTAATGTCTTTACCAACTTTAGAAACCAAATACTCTTTTATTTCTCTAAATAGAACTTGGACTTCACGCATGTTCTTGGCAGGTTCACCAAAAATAAACATATGAAATCCTCTTCCCGAAAAGAAAAGAGTGTGTTCATAATCTCTTTTAATTACTAATTCCATAACTTGCTTTACATCACGCCATGCCTTATCTAGAGTATCTTCATGTGCGTCAAAATCAAGAAAGATTCTATCAATAATAACTGTGCTTTCTATTGGCATCTTTTCTGAAAAATGCTCAAAATCATAAACAGTGGTATAGACATTTGTTCTGTTATTGTGGGCTTGAACAAAATCTATGTAGTCATTTCTTGTTATCATCTTTTTTCTTTTCATCTGTGGGGCGTTCTTTATTTGACTTCCCGCCCAAACCATTCTCGGATATCTCATTATTATTACCTCCAAAATTTACTGTTGCCGAGTTAAGCATTTGCTTAACTACTTCTGCCATATCTGCTTGTATTTGTATTAAACCTATATCTCTAAACATATCTTCATATGTTCTTCCTATCATATTTTCATTTATTCTAATATCTCTAACCAATTCGAATCTTTCCTGTAGAGATAGTTCAATGTATATTTCATTTGCCAAAAGGCCAATAGAGTTTGCTAATTCGCTAACTTCTAGAAAAGACCATTTCTTAGATAATACTTTTTTCTTAATTAAATCTTTCATAATATCACACCCATGTATCTTGTAGAGCATCTTCGCAAATACCGAAGTAAGAGCAATTAGTGCATATGTTTGCATAGAACTGTCTAGCCTTGAATTCTTTTTGTTCGTAAGCGTGAAGTAGTTTTGCTATGTTTTTCATAACTGCTGTAGTTGTTTGCTTTTTGACTTTTTCAGTAAAAACAAAATCCGAAGCAGGATAATACCAACCCCAATGTGTTACTTCCATATCTTTAGAAAGACCGTATTTTTCTAATATCTCTTCTTCGCAATTTTCAATCATGAGTTTATAGAATGCCATTTCTTTTCTCATAGAAGTTTTCTTAGCGGGGCTAGTAGACCAAGCCCCTGTTTTATATTCAAACGGTATCAAATTACCATCTTCAATAAACACTCTATCAATAATACCTTGAAGGTGAACAATGTAGTCTCTTTCTAATGTAAATTTAGGATTTATGTCTTTTGGTATTGTTATTTCACAATCAAACATCTCTTCGTTAATTATTGGTAAATACTCATTTACCTTTCCTTCTGTTCTTGCATCCAAGTATCTTTGCGCTTCGAATGCCGCCACTGTTAGGCTAATATCAAAATAATCATCTACAGGCATTAGGCTAGTACAATAATCTAATACTTCCGTTGCATTCATGGCTTCTGCTTTTTTAATATCAAAAACTTCAAAAAATTCTTCTCTAGAGTTATGTAGTATTGTTCCTTTCTTCATGGCTTCTGTTTGGTCTTGCGGTCTTCGTTCAATATAATTAAACTGATATTTTTTAGCACACCAATCAAAACTACCCAAAGAAGATTTACTTATCTTCAGTATTGGTTGCGACGGGTCTTCATAATTTTCCGGTTGCCAATCATAAGTATATTCTTTCATGCTCGCTATTCTTGCTTTATATTTTTCATCTATATTCAAAACCATTCCTCCAATGTCTTTTGTGTTTTTCCTGTTCTTATTGCTGATAAATCCCAACCCATAGCCTTGTAGATGGGTTTTGCCTTATCAACTATTTGCTCAGCATAGTGTTTATAATCAGGATTATAACTCTCAAAGTCTTTCAATTCAACACCTGCTACATATTCTACTTGTCTGTTTTCTTGAGTTAAAGGATGGGTAAAGGTATCTCTTACACCCGTTACTTTCATAGAAAGATAAGAGTCATCAAAATGCTTATTTTCTTTTTCCCAAGCAAACAGAACACCCGCTATTCCGGAACCTATTGACGGTTTCTTTCCCTCTAAGGTTTGAAACCTAGTTGTCGGAGTAGAGCATTTACTACAAACAGAATATTCTAATTTAATACAATCTTTAAGATGGTATTTAGTTCCGCACTCCGGACATTTGACATTAAATCTATTAGCCCGTAGTCTGCTTCTTTTTACAATATCCTTTAAATCAATATTTCCCGACAAAGCACTATCATACCTATCATGAAGGGATTTATTGATTTGTTCTCTTGATTCAGCATTTACCCATCTTTTCAATACATCTAATTGAGTATCTTTAGCAAAACCCGTTTCACTAACTCTTTTGGCAGTAAAGCCAGTCATTGTGAATTCCTGCTCATCTAACCATTCACCATCTTTCCAAGTAATCATTCCTGCGTTTCTGTTTTTGGTTGTTCCTACTCCTAAAGAGGAATAGTATTTTTCAAACTCTAATACTACGGGATGTTCATTTAATCCCATAATATTAGGAAAATGTTTTCTTACACTGTCCTGTATATCTGCACAAATCATCTGCGCTTTCGCAACAGAATCTATTTGTACATAGATTGAATCTGTGTGTCCGTAAACTACTTTCATGTTAATCACTTATTTAGTCTTACTAAGTAAGAATGGAAATCAACTTCGTAGCCATTAGACTTCCTTGTTAGGAAATCTTGTATCTCTACAACAGCCCGCTTAACTTTGTTAGCACTTTCTAGTTGCTGTTCCATGTCATCTAAGTCATTCTCCAATCCTTTAATCTTCATTTCTAATTCTTCAATTTTCTTTTTCATTTCTTCGTTATTCATACTATCACCGTTACTATAGTTATGATGGTTGCTATGTTCACGATATTTACCATCATCAATATCTTGTTACTTCTTGCTATCATAGCGAGCAATTCTTCTAATAATTCATTCGTTCTGTCCATCATCATTTTTATCTACTCCTTGTTCAATATCAATGATGACAGCATTACGCTTCAAATTATTCATCATTTGAAATATCTCCTCTACTTCTTGTAGGGTAATTTCCCATGTTTCTTGAGTATCATAATTTACTTTTACTGTTACATATTTAGTTTTCATATTACCACCCTATATCTGTTTTCTTTAATTCTCTCTACATTATCTAGTCTAGAGAGATACCAACCTATTGCTGAAACCGAACCGATATACTGGCTTGTTCCGTATTTAGTTACTATCTCTTCTAATATTTTATTAGAAGAAAATACATCTTCTCTAGTTCCTACTGCTTCTCTTATCCATTTTTTAAAAAAACTATTCATTCCTCTTCACCACACTTTCTTGCTTCTATCAAATCCAAAAACGCTTCTTGTTCACATCTTTTACAATGATACTTTCCTTCAAATTCAGGTCTGTGTGTTTTTGGTTTTTTACATTTCATTCGTTTTCCTCCTTTGGAATCAAAGGTGTAGGCACTCCGTCTATTATAGACCAATGCTCAAATTCTTCATTTGGGTCAGGATTAATTACAGGAATTAAATTAGAAAACTCTCTAAGAGAACATTTCATGCAATAACCGTTCATTAATCCTTTAATAATCCATGAAGGAGAATCTTCACCCATAGACATAGGCTCACCTATTATTCTAGTTTCGCAGTTTTTGAATCTACATTTTCTACCTTCTAGTTTCATACTTCCAACTCCTTCGCCTTGAATGCGGCTAGTCTAATCGCCTCTCTAGCACTAGCAGTAATACTAGCGGCTAAAGTAACATTAGCCCAACTAAATCCTTGAAATGCAACAATGCCATAAAAAGATGCCATTAGTCTCTTAACTGCCATTTGATTATTATGCCATTTC